>Ga0206129_10001678_pt1 | contig 29415 bp, 23 predicted proteins | sample Helgoland_Spring_8_FD_148616 | JGI IMG/M metagenome (GOLD analysis project Ga0206129, IMG submission 148616) | Pelagic subsurface seawater microbial communities from Kabeltonne, Helgoland, North Sea - Helgoland_Spring_Bloom_20160502_2 | ecosystem: Environmental > Aquatic > Marine > Epipelagic ...
AGTTGTTCAGCGATCGTTCCTCCAAAATAAGCTGCACCTTTATACAATGGCTGCATATGCATGGGCTTCCATAAGGGACGACTTTCTATATTATCTTGCTCTAAATGTAAACGGAAATCTTCTGGAGATAATTTCTCATTTTTTGACTGCTCCAATAAAACACAGCTTAACCAACGGTTGGAAATGTACCCCTGCGGTTCTTCTAAAAACTGAACTCCATCTACATTTTTTAAGAGGTCTTCGTAGAATTTATAGTTTGCTCGGCGTGCAGCTACACGATCATCTAAAACCTGAAGCTGACCAACACCAATCGCCGCTGCAATATTAGACATGCGGTAATTGTACCCAACGGTAGAATGTTCGTAATGTGGAGCATTATCTTTGGCCTGCGTTGCCAGAAAACGAGCCTTTGCTATTGCTGATTCATCATTGGATTGCAAAGCACCCCCTCCAGAGGTTGTGATGATTTTGTTTCCATTAAAGCTCAAAATTCCAAAGGCTCCAAAAGAACCACAGGCTTGACCATCAATTGAAGATCCTAGCGCTTCGGCAGCATCTTCTATGATTGGAATTTCATAACGTTCCGCAAGGGCACCTATCTCTTTCATCTTGGCTGGCATCCCATAGAGGTGCACAACGAGAATGGCTTTGGGCTTCTTGCCAAGCTTTAAATAATGTTTAATCGCTGTTTCTAAAGCCTCGGGGCATATGTTCCATGTTTCGGGTTCAGAATCTATAAAAACAGACTGTGCCTGTTGGTATGTGATCGGATTTGACGAACCGATAAAGGTAAACGATTGACAAAGCACGATATCATCTTTCGCAACATCCAACAAGCGAAGTGCTAAATGAATTGCAGCGGTTCCAGACTGAACCACAGCAGTATGTTTTACCTCAGTGTAGTCCGATAAATCACGTTCAAATTGATTAATAAAAGGACCTACAGGGGCAACCCAATTGGTTGCAAAAGCCTCTTGTACGTTTTTCAACTCCTCAGTTCCCATATGGGGAGAGGAAAGCCATATTTTAGATTGACTCATTTGAATATCTTGTTTGTTTTGGACCTCCTAACATCTTCGTTTTAAAACCATGAACTTTGACGGCGATAAGAATAAATTTAGTTGTTTCCATTAAAAGGTTCCATTGTGGTTTGACCAGTGGCATTTACATCTTTCGTTTTAAAAACCTTAGTTAAGGTCATACCTAATATTTTAATATCCAAGAGTAAACTTTGATGCTGTATGTACCATAGATCGTAATCGAATTTTTGTTTCCAACTGATTGTGTTTCTTCCGTTAACTTGAGCCCAACCCGTAATGCCTGGTTTAACCCCGTGTCGTTTTTCTTGTTCTTTACTGTATAAAGGTAAGTATTCTGGCAATAAGGGACGTGGTCCTACAAAACTCATGTCTCCCTTGAGGATATTCCAAAGTTGTGGGAGTTCGTCTAAGGAGAGTTTTCTGATGACACTACCAATCGGAGTGGTTCGCTGATGATCAGGCAACAATTCACCAGAATCATCGCACGTATCCCGCATGGTTTTGAGTTTATAAATGGTGAATAGTTTTCCGTGCTTCCCCGGTCGTATTTGACTAAAAAAAGGGGTTCCATTATTCTGAATAAACAAACAAAATGATACTATTAAAAGTAGGGGCATTACAAAACAAAGTAGGGATAACGCGAAGCAAAAATCGAAAAATGGCTTTGTGACACTCCTATACATAGCTTGATAATTTTTTATATTCTTCTAACAATAAGTTCCAAAAAACTTTCCGTTCAAATCTACTTGTAATTGCCTCGCGGATGATAGTTTCAGACCATGTTATTTGATTCGGATTTTCTAATAAAAGTGACATTTTCTGGTGTAATGTTTCTACATCTTTAAGCGGGACAATTAACCCATTATTACCATTTTTTATAATTTCATTTGACCCATTGATATCAGAAACAATACAGGGAATTCCCATAGCATTAGCTTGGAGTACAACATTTGGAAATCCTTCTCTGTAACTTGGAAAAGTAAAAGCGTCTGTGATTGCTAAATAAGGGCGAATATCTTTTTGAAAACCTACCTCAATAATATTTTCATTAAATTCTATGCTATGTAGGGTCTCAGGAAGTAGGGGGTCTAAATCCGTTTCGGTATGTCCAACTAAAATAAGCTTAGCGGCAGTATGTTTTTTTGAAACCGAAACAAAAGCTTGAATCAATTCGTTGATTCCTTTATCCCCAACTAAGCGACCTACAAAAGAGAAAATAAAATCAGTAGGCTCAATATTGAGTTCTGTTTTCAGGGCATGTTTTTGATTCGTTGTAATCTGTTTTGGATCAAAATATGAAGTGTCAATTCCGTTGGATGAGCCAGCACCAAGAATTTTTAGTTTTTGTTGATCACAAAATTCATGCTGAATTATAAAATCTTGAAGGCCTTTAGAGTTTGGATACACATGAGTTGCACAAAAATACGTTAGTCGCTCCACACTATTGAGAACCAATCTTTTAACTCCAGTTGCTTCTATCAGTGGCAGTCCAGCTACGGTGTGCATGCGTACAGGGACACGGGCTATATATGCAGCCAGCATCCCTATAATTCCTGCTTTAGGCGTGTGACTATGAACAAAGTGAGGCTTTTCTTGACGTAAAAAAATAACCAATTCTACCAGACATTTTAGATCTTTAAAAGGAGTTATTTTACGTGTTATTTCTAAGGGAAAATATTTAACTCCTTGATCTAATGCTATTTTAGCTAATCTTTTTTCATCCGAAGATACCAAGGTAATGTTGAAGTATTTACTAAAAAAACGAGGTTGATTTTCTAGTAATTTCTCAATCGAGACAGGAATTGTAGTAATCCGAATTAGCTTTTTCACCTAGTAAATATATTAAATCGCAAGAAACTCTTTATACTCTTTAACTGTAATGGAGAAATCTAGAAGTTTAAGTTGTTTTTGAGCATTTTTGAGTCGGACTTCTTTTGTGACAGGATTTTGAAGCAACCAAAGCGCTTGTTCGGCAAATTCATTGTCATTGTTCACGATGAAACCATGATTGTAATCTTCTAATATTTTTTTAGAATCACCGGCATCAAAAGCTATAATAGGAAGCCCTGTTGCAGATGCTTCGGCCAAAACATTGGGGTATCCTTCTCCAAAAGTTGATGTAAATAAATATCCGACTGCATTTGTATATAAAGAAAAAACATCATTTCGAACACCAAGTAGTTTAATATTTGATTGAATTTTAGAAGGAAAATAACTTAAATCCCATCCAGTACCTGCAATCCAAACCTCAATATTAGAATTATTATGAATAATTTTTTCAGCAATAGATCTAAGGTTTTTAGGGCCTTTTTGAGGATTGTACCTGCCTACAAACAAAAAGTATGATTTTTCATTTTTGATTCGTTTTTTTAAGTCCTTATTTAGTGGAGTTTTTGCAAGTCTATTAACAATCACCGTTGATCGTTTTCTATTAAAAAGAGCTCTTTCATGCACTTCTTTGGATTTATATGAGCAATAGATTACTTTGGGTTTCAAAATATGAGAAGTCAAACCAAATAGATGTAGCATCATTTTTTGATACCACTGATTTGGACCAAAATTAGAATGTCGAATATTCCAAATGATGGGATTATTTGTATTGAATTTAATCTTCCATAGCTGTGCAAAATAAATACCCTTATACATCCATGCTAGGATTTTAGCATCTTTATTTTCTTTTAAAATCTTCCTTACATCCTGAGGTTGCTCATGAAAATGAACTACATCACAATACTTCTTGACTAATTTATAGTTGAAGTCAAAGCTTGTTCCTTGAGTTGTAATTACTATTTGTCTATTGTAATCTGAATCAAGTTCTTTTGCAATCCTCAAAAGAACATTTTCAGCTCCCCCGTTTTGAAGGGTCGGGATTATATGAATGAGTGTTTTCAAAACAAAAATTTATAGATATAAAAAATCAGGATCATTATAAAAACCTTTTACATCGAAAACAACACCACCCTTTGTTAGGAGGTCTTTCGGGTTAATCGATCTAAAACTATCATGTGAAACTGCCAAAATAACAACATCGTACTGGTTTTTCGATATTTTATTTAATTTTTCAAACCCATATTCTTTTATAAAAACCTCAGCATCAGCTTCTGGGTCAAAAACCTCAACTTGAAAACCAAATTCATTTAGTTCTTGATACACATCAACTACTTTTGAATTTCTAAGATCAGGACAGTTTTCTTTAAACGTTGCGCCTAAAATTAATGCCTTAGCGTTTTGGCTACTTTTATTTTGCTTTAAAAGCTGCTTTACGATCTGACTAACAATAAAAATAGGCATAGAATCATTAATTTTTCTACCCGCTAAAATCATTTCAGGAGTATACCCTAATTCTTCTGATTTGTAGGCTAAATAATAGGGGTCTACACCAATACAGTGTCCACCAACCAACCCTGGAAAGAAGTTTAAAAAATTCCATTTTGTCCCTGCAGCTTTAAGGACTTCGTTGGTATCTATTCCCATTTTACTAAAGATAATAGAAAGTTCATTCACAAACGCAATATTGATATCCCGCTGGGTGTTTTCAATAACCTTTGCAGCTTCGGCAGTTTTTATGGAAGGTGCTTCGTATATTCCTGCATCTATAATTGATCCGTACAGTTCAGAAAGTTTCTTTAATGTTTCGGGGGTCGAGCCAGAAACTACTTTGGTGATTTTAGTAATTGTATGCTTTTTATCTCCCGGGTTTATTCGCTCTGGGCTATACCCAACAAAAAAGTCAACGTTAAATTTTAATCTTGTTTTTTCTTCCAAAATCGGAACACATACTTCCTCGGTAACCCCAGGGTATACGGTGGATTCATATACTACCGTATCTCCTTTTTTAAGGATTGAAGATATCGATTCAGTTGCCTTTATAACAGGAGTTAAATCTGGAGTCTTATTAGAGGTTACAGGAGTTGGAACAGTAACAATAAAAGTAGTACAGTTAGCAACATCCTCTAGAACTGTAGTCAACTTTAAAGAAGTTCCAACTACTTTGCCGAGTTGTTCTGAAGTAAGCTCATTAGTAACGTCTAAACCTGTGTTTAATTCTTTTATTCTCTTGATATTTATATCAAAACCAACTACCTCATGTTTTGAGGCAAAAGCTGCTGCTAATGGTAATCCTACGTAACCTAGCCCAATAATACCGATCAATGGTTTTTTCATATACTTATTTTATAATATTCCTTGTACCATGAAATAAATTTTTCAATTCCAATTTTAATACTCGTATCTGGTTTGTAATTAAAATCTCGAACCAAATCATCTACGTTGGCGTAAGTGCTTGGAACATCTCCTGGTTGAAGCTCCATCATGTTCATTTTAAACTCACCTCCGAAAGCATCTTCTATGGCTTGGATAAAATCCATTAATTTAACAGGATTATTATTTCCAATATTATAAATTTTGTAGGGAGCTTTGGTTGGGTTTAACTCAGGTTTATTTTCTGGTGCTTGTGCTGGACTCAAAATAACGTTGACTACCCCTGTAACGATATCATCGATATACGTAAAATCTCGTAACATATTTCCGTGATTAAAAACGTTAATCGGTTCCCCTTTTCGAATGGCTTCGGCAAACAAGAAGAGGGCCATATCTGGCCTCCCCCAAGGGCCATAGACAGTAAAAAAACGAAGTCCTGTTGTTCTAATACCAAAAAGGTGCGAATATGTATGGGCAACTAATTCATTTGATTTTTTGGTAGCTGCATAGAGCGAAATAGGTGAGTCTACACGGTCTTCGGTACTGAAGGGTAAATCATCATTTCCACCATAGACAGAAGAACTCGATGCGTAACACAAGTTGTCGACTTTATAGTGTCGACAGGCTTCAATAATGTTTTGAAAACCAATGATATTGCTTTGGATGTACGCATCTGGGTTTTCAAGAGAATAACGAACACCAGCTTGTGCCGCTAAATTACAAACAGCATCGGGTTGTTCTTTTTCAAAAATTGAATTAATCTTTGTTTTATCCTCTAATGAGGCTTTGTAAAATATATAATTCTTATGTTTTGTGGATCGAACTCCTTCTTCGAGATTATCGTTCCAAGAAATCCCAGAAAACGCTAAACGATCTTTCTTTAAGTTAATGTCGTAATACGAATTAATTTGGTCTACTCCAACAACGCTATGTCCTTCATTCAATAGTCGTTCTGCTAAATGAAACCCTATAAAACCTGCAGTACCTGTTATTAAAACCTTCATTGTTTTTGTGTTTTAAGAAACATTGTTTCGTATTGTTTAATGATTTTTTCTGATCCAAAGCGAGCAAAAGCATCTTCTTGTATTTTTACCCTATCCCATTGGTGATGAATTGTTTTGTCTAGAATTGATGAGCCTTCTTCTTCATTTTGAATCGTGAATCCATTTTCGTTCTCAATAATCATTTCTCTGTGACCTCCTGGAGCATCAAAAACTACACAAGGAACACCGAAAGATAAAGCTTCTAAGACAACATTTGGAAAACCTTCTACATAAGAACCTTGAATTAGAAAATCTGATTTGGTATATATGGCTTCCATATCTTTTTGAAGCCCTCTAAAAATGACTTTGTCGCTCATTTCTGAATTAGAAACTAGGTTATCTAAATGCTTCCTCAAGGAACCATCTCCAACAATTTCCAAAACATAATCAAACTTTACTTTTTGAAATAGTTTGAGGACTCGCTCATGGCCTTTATTAATCACTAAACTTCCAACAATTAAAAACTTAAAAGGGGGCTGTATTTTCTCTAATGTAATGTTATCTTTATTTGAATTTATTGTTATTGGGTTATGAATTAGATGCCCTTTAAAGGGAGCGGTACTAAACGTCTTCTCAAAATCTTTTTTCATATCGCTTGATTGGTATACTAACGCATCTAGTTTCTTGTACAATTTTTTTATTACTAAAAAAGGCAATTGTCTTCTTTTGTTGAACGATTTCATTTTTGTGTATACGCTTGCTTCCCTAACGATGAATTTTATTTTAGGGAAGAAAAACTTCAAAAAACCTAGGTAAATATTAATGTGACCAATACTTCCAAAAACTAAATCTGGCTTTTTAACCCTTATTATTTTTACAATATCAAATAGGGCATTTCTTAACCTCTTTTTATTTAAATAAATTACATTTTCATCTTCTACATTATAATGGTTTTCTATTTCAAATCCAATAACTATTAAGTAGGGTTCAAAAACAGTTCTGTCTAGGTTTTTAAAAATAAAAGAAACTACACGTTCTGCCCCACCAGATTTTAGATGAGGTATTACCAATAAAATCTTCATTCTATTCATTTTCACTACGATTATTTTTAAACCACTTAGCTAAAACATAAACTCTCCAAATATAAGCAGAATAGTCACCCTTATTTGCAAAATGCAATCGCATAAACTTTTTGACTCTTTTTACATTCAAGCCTTGTATAGTTTCCAAGAATTCGTCCGTTAAATGCAATTGTACATCTTCTTTTAATTCATTGCGCATCCAATCTGCTAGCGGAATTGCAAATCCTTTCTTTGGAACATCAAAAATTTTCTCTGGGATATATTCATTTAGAATATCTCTCAAAATCCTTTTCCGTTTTCCGTTGTAAAAACGATAAGAAATTGGAAGTGTTCTTGCAAACTCAATTACCCTGTAGTCTAAAAAAGGACTTCTTACTTCTACTCCATAAGCCATACTGGCACGGTCAACTTTTACATTACTGTCGTTTTCTAGCCACAACTTAATGTTGAGATCTGCAGCACGTTGCAGAGATTGACTTGATAAGGTCTTAAATTGATTAAACTCCTTAATCCAGCGGGTGTTTTTAACATTGAGAAGAAGAGGACCAAACCCAGTGAAAATACCTTCAATGAAACTGTCAAAGGTTTTGTAATTCAGTATGTTTTTAATGCCTTCTCCTCTTTTACCAAGCCATTGAAACGGAATTATTAGACTGACTAGCGATCGAATAAAGCGAGGTAATTTAAAGAATTGCTCAAATTTTGTTAACCATTCGAAGTGATTGTAACCAAAAAAACTTTCGTCTCCCCCATCTCCGGAAAGTGCAACCGTAACATAAGGTTTTGTGGTCTTGTTAAGCAACAATGAGGGTATAGCCGATGAATCGGCAAAAGGCTCGCCATAGGTCTTAAAGAATGTAGGAAACAAAGCTATCAAATCATTGGCCGAACAAATGGTTTCTTGGTGACTGGAACCAATTATTTGTGAGAATGTTTCGGCAAGAGCGCTTTCATCGTATTCTGGATTATCAAAACCAATCGTAAAGGTTTTTAAATTTCCATTTTCTGCCTTATTTGCTATCGCCGAAACCAGTGCTGAGTCAATACCGCCGGATAAAAAACTGCCAAAAGGGACGTCGGATTGAAGACGAATTTTTACGGCATCCTTTAAGAGTTCATGCAATTTATCTTTCGCCTCCTGGTAAGATAGGTTTGTTTCTTTAGGTGATTGTAATTCCCAATATTGTTCAAACTCAGTTTCTTGCTCAGTCAACCTCATGGTCATTGTAAAACCAGGCTTGAGTTTTTTTACCTCTTTATAAATACTCCAGGGACTAGGAACATAGCCAGTTTGAAGGTATATCTCAATGGCTTCATGATCAATAGTTTTCCCTTCTGATAAAGGTTTAATTTGACTACAAATCTCAAATACCCCTTTATCCCAGCTGTAATAAAAAGGCTTCACTCCCATTCGATCGCGGGCGCTAAAAACTTCATTCTTTTTTTTATCAAAAATGGAAAAAGCAAACATACCATTAAGTTTAGGCACTAAAGCTTTTCCCCAGTGCTTGTAACCAACTAACAGTACTTCTGAATCTCCTTGCGTAGCAAAGGTTTTCCCTAATTCCTGCAGTTCCGTTCTGATTGCTTTATAATTATAAATTTCTCCATTAAAAACCAGAACATAATCCTCGTGGATCATGGGCTGATTCGATCTTGAGTCTAAATCTAAAATAGACAAGCGGGTATGACCGAAAGACAAATTATCTTGTTGAAGAGTTCCTGTAAAGTCTGGTCCCCTATGTGAAATTTCATCGAGTTTGACTTCTAACTTCTCCTTTTCAAGAGGAATGTTGGTTAAGTATATTCCACACATGTTTTTATAACGCTTAAATTAAAATGAGATATTAATGTTTTTATTTAAAACATCAAATAACTTATTTTTTTCTTGTCTGTTAATTAAATAAAACCAGAAAAAAAGTGTCAAGAAAATTAATCCTAGTAATTGAACTAGAATTAAATTATTGAAATTATTAGCATCTAAATATGTAGTTATAAAACTAATTGAGATAGCTAAAGTAAAAAGATAAATTATTGGTTTTATGTTCCAATCAATTTTGTAAACTTTTTGAGCAATAAAATAACCCGAAATTGTCTTTGTTAAATTACCAATAAGGGCACTTACAACAATTCCAATAACCCCAAAAGGTTCTATCAAAAAGTACATGGAAACTAGTGTAACACTAAAAAATATAATCGAATTTAATAAAAAGTAAATGCTTTTTTTTGAGAGAAGAATTCCTAAATCTGTAACTGCACTAATAGCATTTAAACTTGACGATATACAGAGAATATAAAAATATTGGGAGGAATACGAATATTCAGCATCAAAAAAATTGGACAGAATAAAAGGAAGTAAAATACCTGTGAGAATACTTAAAAAAATAATTCCAAATGTGTACGTTTTTAAGATCAAATTAAAGAGCTGTTCAAAATTACTTTTTTTGAATTGGGTTAAAGAAAAAGGAACCCATGTACTATGAAATGCATTAGATACCGCATCGATTATAAAAGAAAGTTTTACTGCAAGTGCATATATTCCAAGGTCTACTTTTCCTATCTGGCTCGATATCGTCCATCTTTCAATTACAGGAATAGAGTATTTAAAAAGAGCTATAAATAAAAATGGCAATCCATAAATGATTACTTTTTTAAAAAAAATAGGTTTTTTAGGTAAGCTGATATGTTCCCTAATAAAATAAACGCTTAATAAACTAAATACAATATATACTGCTAAGTATATTTTAAAAATATTTATGATTTTTAAATCAAAAAAATAAATCCCCGAAAGAACTGCTACTCCTGAGGTTAATATTTGTCCTAGTGATAGAATTAAATATAAATACTTTTTAAAGGTATACTTTAATAAAATTAATGAGAAATCAAAAATAACTAAACATGGAATTTGAAAATAACAAACTCTTAGAATGTTTTTAAATGTATCCGTTTTATTACCTAAATCTGAAACATAGTTAATAACAGGAAAGTACAAGCTTATATAAATAGCGATGACAATCATTAAAAAAAAAAATGTTTCCGAAACCAATCTTTTTTTTAAGTTTTTGTATTCATGAAAATATCTACCAACGGATTGGCTCATCCCAAAACCAAGGATTAAACTAAATAACAGAGTAATAGCCTGAAAAGTATCTATATAGGCAAAATCTACTATCGAGAAATGACCCGTAATAAAGGGAACAAGAAAAAAAGCAAATGCTTTTGAAAAAATTATTCCGAAACCATATACAGAAGAATCTTTTATTAAAAAGATTATTTTGTTTAAAATCCCTTTTTCATTTTGACTAATCATTTATCGGTAAATTAAGATTAGAACGGACACTATCAATTAAATTTTCAGCTAGATACTTTGAGGCAAATGATCTTAATTTATCTCTGTTTATCCCTAAGTGATTTCTTGAGTCATATGTGTCAATTTTGTTTAACAAATCACTTATGTCATCAAATAAATGGACTCCTTTGAGACCTTCTATTCCTAAAAGTTTCGATTCCTTTTTATCCATAAAAACAAAACAACCCATAGCAAGAGCTTCTAATGTAGATATACCCAAGATACCATTACCTTCACTACCACAAACAATACAACTCGTATTGGCCATTAGCTCAACCATATCAAAATCGGTGTAATAGGTCTTATGTTCAAATAAACCATTTTTCATCTCTTTTTGATTGTATAAAACATTATCCTTAAAAGTATGTTGAGATAAGGCGTATCTGATAGGATGTATTGTAGCATATTTATTGTCGTGGGTATAAATACCCGTATCGAAAATATTTTTATCAAAAAGAGTATATGAACCAATAATTGCTATTTCAGTTTCTCGCTTATTCTTTATATCTGGTGAATAAAATCGATTTTGAACTTCGAAAGGGACTTCTATAATTGGATTATTGTATTTAGGATTAAAAAAATCAGATTCTAAAATATTAAAATCACAACAAAAAAATATTTTTTTTGAAAAAACATCCTTCTTTTCTGGTAACGTATGATAGTGGTTTAAATGGATGAAAATTTTTGTTATTAACGGATTACTTACCATTTCTTGGACATTATTCCAATCCAAATACTGAAAACCGAAAAAAAATACATCTCCTTCCAGCTGATCGTGAATTTTATACTTTTTTAATTTGTTGACCTTAATCCACAGTCTAGTCTCAATCTTGATTAAGAGTTTGAATAGCGTCAAAGATATTTTTTTTACGAAGCGGTGTTTTGGGATGCTTGAAAATTTATTTGTGAAATAAAAATGATTTACATCATCTATTTGCAAGGCTTTAGATAAATACACATGCTTTTGCGGCAGACTGGTGATACCTTTAATATAGTAAGATATTGGTTTAAAAGTGAAACTAGTAATATGTGGGTCAATCCAAATCATGGTTTTCCTTGTTAATTCAATCTCTTTTAAAATGCTTTTGTTAAATGAACTTAGTGTTAGGGTTAATGTTCTCTAGAATATCCTTTTTTATTTCATCGTTATATACCCCTGCCTTCAATATTACGGTTGGTGCTTTATATTCTGCTAATATCGCAGGGCTTTTAACTTGCAACTCTGTTCCGTAAAGACGTTTATTAATTTTCAATGGGCTATTATCTAATACGTACTCTAAATTTGAAACATCCAGCCCAAATTGAATTAAAAATTGTGAAAAAATATGACCACCAAACAAAAATAATTCAGATTGATTTTTAGTTTTTATATTTATTTCCCTCACTAGGTCGTTGTGATATGAAATAAAATCTTCAAACATGTTTTTATAGTGTTTGTACTTGTTTTTTAAACTAAGTTGGGGAGTTTTCTCTGTCTTTTTAACATTGTAAAAATGACTGTGGTTTTTGTAAGCTTTTTTTTCTATTATTTCAAAACCCGAAACTTTTAAAAGATAATCCACATAGTAATCGGTCATTAGCAGAGTATGCTCAAAATTAATTGCATTAGTAAACTTGTTGTTAAACCAATACTCGAGGTTTGGATAAGCAAAAATTAATTTACCGTTTTCTGGTAAGAATTCATAAATCTCCTCCAAAAATCCTTTTGGATCATAAATATGCTCAAAAACTTGAGAAAAAGATACTGTATTATTTGATCCTAATTTTTCTTTTAATCCTTTATTAAAAAAAGAGTTAATAATTCTTAATCCTTTTTTTTCTTTAAATAGTGGGTTAGGCTCAACAACAATTATTTCTTGATTAGTTTTTGTTTTTCTTAAAATTAGATTGGCTATTTTACCAGCTCCTCCTCCAATTTCAATAATGTTACCCTCAGAATTATCGACTATATAATCAGAAAAATCATTATTGTATTGTCTCCATGTTTCTCCAGTTGCATCAACGTGTTGTTCCATGTAGAGAATATCTAGAGGTATCAACTTTTCAAGTTGAATGATTCCAGTACTAGGGTCAATAGCCCATTTCATATCTGCATAAAGATCATCTTTAAAAGATGAATCTGTACACCCAAAGAAAACAGGGAAATCTTTAAAAGTTTTTAAATGTTCAAGACCTTTCTCCCCAGAAATTACTGAATATGATCTGTCGATATATTTTTCTAATCTTTTCATTTACATTAAATTTTGATTTGATTATTTAGCATTGTTTTACCTAAATAAAACAATAGTTTATTGTAAGGGTAATGATGAAGAGCAGCAATATTTAGAAAAATTAATGCAGTCATTAATTTAACTTTCCCAATATCGTAACCATTATTCAGAATCCATTCTTCAAAATATTGTTCACAGTCAATTAAATTTTGCTTTCTATGAAAGTCAAAATTTACTTGGTCTAGATCGGTATTTACTGAAAATAAATTTTGATCTACAATTTGATGTGACATAATAAAGCCATGATTCAACTTAGCAAAGTCATAATATATATCCCCATACTCCATCATTCCACCAAAATCTTGGCGCCAATCTAAAAGTGTAAAAGGAGCATCTCCTTTTTTATTAATCAAAATGTTTTCGAAATGCAAGTCTCCATGAAAACGAACTGGGATTCCATTAGCTATGTCTTTCCAGTCTACTAAATCCAGTAGTTCAAATATTTTAGGCGTTTGAATGCCATTTATTACTTCCTCAGTATCGAAACGTTCAAGTTTCGTGAAAAATAATTTTACTCTTTGGTATGTTTTCTCTTTATAAAATCTATCGCAAACCATCTTAAACTGATCTGCTTGATTGAGATTGAGTTTTTTTTGCTCCCAAAAAGGCTTCATCCAATTTAGAAAATACTTTAAACTTTTTGAGTTTGGTTTTTTGGAAAAAACATCACCATCTACAATTTTATAGGCATACATATTAATGTTAGAAGAGATAATTTTAGGAATAAAGTGACCTAAACTTTTTGCTCTCAAAACTCTATTTTTAATAAAATCTTCATCAATTGAAAACTTTATGACTTTATCTTCTTGAAACCATATTGCCTCCTCTTCTTTTTCAAGAATATTGTATTCATTGTCTTTTGAGAAAAATGCTCTAGTTTGATTTAATTTATCAATATTTCCAGTATCAAACCAAGTAAAATTATGGGTTGAAATTCCTTTATCAATTATTCTTTTTAACCCATAACTTTCTCCAATTTCGACAGAGCCTTGATTTATACCCTCACGCATAACTTTCCAAAAATCTTTATAATCCGAGACACCTGAAAGACCAATGTAGGCTTGAGAATCTCCTTGAAAGTTTTTTGCTTTTACTTCTTTTACTAAGTTCTTTTCTGAGATAATTGATCTATACTCAGAGTTGTTTTCTAGATCAGCTTGACCCATCCAGTTATAATTTGGAAGGGGTATTTCTTCTAAAACAATGGTGTCATTTGAGGAGAAAATAAATGGACATTGTAGGTGTTCCTCGCATTTCAAAATAGAATATCCAAGTCCTGAACCATCTCCTTCGAACAGATCCACATCAACAAACGTTACTTTTCTATTTGGAAAGGCTAAAGAAATGTAATCTTTTACAGAATTAGCTTTATATCCTACGGCAACAACGAGTTCGATGTTTTCTGGAAATTTTTCAATAATATAGGATATCGCTGGCTTGTGGGCCACAGAAACAAGTGCTTTATTAATGTTCTTAGTCATCCCTTTTAAGCGATTCCCTAACCCAGCAGAAGCTATTAATACTTTGTATTTTAGTTTAGCTTTATTTTTCATTAGACCTTGTTTTTACTTTCGGAAGTTTTGTTGTGTCATAGGGTTCAAAAAAAGTTTTTAATATGTGAATTACAGCTTCTGCAACAGCTCTATCTCCACCTGTTCTTTCAGTTACATAATCTGCACTTTCTCTTGTAAAACGATCTGCATTAGCAGGGGCTATTGCATAGCCTACTTCTGAGAATACATAATGATCAAAAATACCATCTCCCATATAAATAACTTCCTCTTTATTATATCGTTCTTTTATCCAATCTATTCTTTTGATTGTGCTAACCAGTTCTAATGGACGATTCATGTCTTGGGTAATTCTTCTTTTACTTATTGAAAAACCTCGTTTATCTCCAGATATAAATTGAACTTCTAGAAACGGGTCTATTAAAGTAAGTGCGTCATTATCGTCAGCTCCAAAGGTTTTCATTATTTTACCCTCGGTTGTGTAATGAAATTTACCATCTGTCATTACTCCGTCGACATCTAGTATTAATACTTTGGGTTTAGTATTCATTTATAATACCTTTTATGTAATTAACTTTATTTTCAATAGAATCTTCATGAGGTCTGAAAATCGTACCGTTTCCACAAACCAAAGCGTCTGCACCAGCTTTTATCATTAACGGAATGGTTTCGGGAGTTACTCCTCCATCAAGCTCTATAATCAGTGAGGGGTTGCGTAAATTGGCTAAAGCCCTTAAATCCTTTATTTTTTCTAACATTAAAGGAATGAACTTATGTCCAACAATACCAGGATTTATTGTCATTAATACAACCATCTCTATATCTTCTATTATCCAATCTAAACTACTAAGTGGAGTATCAGGATTTAATGCTACGCCTGCTTTCATTCCAGAGGCGACTATTTTTTTAATAACACGATGTGTATGATTACAAGCTTCAATATGAAAATTATAATAATCTGCACCAGCATCTGCAAAAACTTGAATATAATCTTCTGGATTAGATACCATCATGTGGACATCCACCTTTGGACAATCGTTGTCTTTCTTTAAATTTGATAAAATTTCAGGATATAACCCATATCGAGGCACAAAATCTCCATCCATCACATCAAAATGAATTAAGTCAATTTCAGCATCTTTTAAAGCTATAAAGTCTTCTTCTAATCTCAAAGGGTGAGCACAAATTAAGGATGCTGCTAATTTAATATTTTCCATTATTCTAAGTTTGAGTGACGGTTCCACATACTGTCATGAGTTTCACCTGTTTGTTCCATTATATATAAGACAATCGCATCAAATAAAATACTTAATGATTGTTCGTTTAAAGTTGTCATTGGTTGTATAGAAGTAAAACCTTCGACAGGTTTTGTTTTTGAAGGCGCAATTACTTTAATATGCTTATTAGCTAATTTGCCCATTCTGGAATCTTTATTTCCTGTTATTAAAAAAATTTTTGCTTCATTTTTTTTTGCTATTTGGACAAGATCGTAAATGGTTTGTGTTTCACCGGATCCAGAAGCCACAATAAATAGGTCACCTTTTCCAATAGAAGGAACTGTTGTGTCTCCAAGGTTATAAGTTTGGTATCCCATGTGACCTAAACGCATTGCAAATCCCTTGATTGCCATTCCTACTCTACCCGCACCACAGCAAACTATTTTGTTCGCATTTTGAATTTCCAAAAACAATTCATGAACTTCTTTTGAATCTACTTTGGAAAGTACAGTCGTTAATTCTTTTAAAATTTTGTTTGTAAATTGATTGATCATGCTCTTTTCTTTTTTTATGTTTTATTTGCAAATCCAAATTATTTGCCTTTTGTTTCAACTAGTTGTTTTATACTTTTTATCCTGATCGCTCTTAAACCTTTTATTTTAAAAATAATACATTAAATCGCTTTTTCTTTTCTTTCATTTGAGCTGTTTTTTACATTGGAGCTGCCAACTTTTTTTAACTTAAATTTATACTCTTCTGTGTCTTTAACGATATTCCTCCCATCAAAAACCTTTGCAGGTTGCATCATATTGTCAGCAATAGTATTCCAATCATAGGATTTAAATTCATCCCACTCTGTTACAATTGCCGCCGCAAAAGAGCTGTCTAAAGCTGTAGTATGATTCTGATGAACAATACAACGCTTAAGTTTGTAAGCTATTTCATCTTTAGATTCATTTCTAGCTTCCCAAAGGGTAGTTAGATCTTGATGAATTCGAGTTGCTTTTACCATAGGATCATAAATATGAAGCTCTGCTCCTTCTTCTAACAATATATCAGCAACATAAATGGCTGCGGATTCTCTGGAGTCGTTCGTGTCTTTTTTAAATGCCCAACCTAAAAGGGTCACTTTTTTCTGATTCACCGTCCCATTAAGCCCCGTGATAATTTTTTTCGCAAAACGATTTTTCTGATAGTTGTTTATTTTAATCACCTGATACCAATATTCGGCAACTTCATCTAATCCATAATGGCGACATAAGTATACTAAATTTAAAATATCTTTTTGAAAACAGCTGCCTCCAAAACCAACAGATGCTTTTAGGAATTTTGATCCAATACGGGAGTCCATACCTATGGCTTTAGAAACTTCTTCAATATCAGCTCCTGTTTCTTCGCATAACGCAGACAAGCTATTGATGGAGGAAATGCGTTGAGCGAGCATGGCATTGGAAGCGAGTTTTGACAGTTCGGATGACCAAACGTTGGTAGTCAATATTTTTTCTTGAGGAATCCAATTCGAGTAAATTGAAACTAAAGCAGCTACTGCAGCGTTGCCGCTTTCAGTATTATCTCCACCAACAAGAACACGATCCGACTTAAAAAGGTCTTGAATAGCGGTTCCTTCTGCCAAAAACTCTGGATTAGAAAGTACTTCAAAATTTACCCCTTTAGTGTTTGAGCTCAGAACTTCTTTTATTTTCTCGGCAGTTCGAACGGGTAAGGTAGACTTTTCAATTACTATCTTATCGGTATTGGAAACTTCTGCTATTTGCCTAGCACATTTTTCTACAAAGGTAAGATCAGCTGCAAAGCCTTTTCCTTCTCCATAAGATTTTGTCGGCGTATTCACAGCCATAAAAATCATTTGGGCTTCGTCTATGGCTTTATCAACATTAGTAGAAAAAAATAAATTTCTCCCACGAGCTTCTTCCACTACTTCTTTTAGACCAGGCTCATAGATTGGAAGTTGGTCTAGATCAGCAGAATTCCAAGCGTCTATCCGTTGTTGATTTACGTCCACAACGGTTACTTTTATCTGGGGGCACTTAAGAGCAATAACTGCCATGGTTGGCCCTCCAACATAACCAGCTCCAATGCAACAAATGTTAGTGACGTTCATACAACACAATATTTCTTTGGTTAGGCTTTGGTTTTGAGGCTAAAGAAAAATTAACCTTACGATCAATCAAGTCTTCAACCTTTTCTTCTAAAGCATCTATGTATTCTGTATTCAATTGGTTCCCAATTAATACCACGTCAATGACTCCAGAATCAAGTCCTTGAGCATAATCTCCAACTAACAGTATCATTTGAACTGGACCCATACGCTCTAAGACGCGCTCTACGATCTCTTCCAGTCCGAGGTGCTTATACACTACTTTTTGAAGGATATCGAATAAAGGATGTTCTGTATTGGCTTTATAACCTACTTTGTTATTGTCTTTATATTTTTCTAGATATCCCGCCTCAGAAAGGTGATTTAACTCTTTGCGGATTGAGTTTGTTGATTCGTTAAACTCGGTCGCTAATCCATTCAAATACCCACTATTCGCCTGATTGATAAAGAATTTTATCAATAAGCGAAGGCGGGTTTTGGATGTAATCAGTTTATTAAGCACTATAAATGTTTTAATCTAAGTAACAAATGTACTTGATTATAAAACAAAAAACAACTTAATTTCTACAATATTTATTAAACTCCTGTTTATACATTCGTTTAGGATAGGTATTAACAAGTTTCAAGAAGGTTGCACAGGATTCAGGAAAAGAGCCTGCTTTATATAAAGCAAGAGCTTTATAGCGGAGCGCTTTTTCTTTTAAATTAATTTTTTGCGAGCTTTGAATCCTATTAAGATAACTAACGGCTTCTTGATATTGCCCGTTCTCATAAAGTGCTAATCCAGAATTTAAGGCATAGGTATATTCCAAAGGGTCTAAATCAAACGCTTGCTTAAACAGGTCAAAAGCAGCATTAAAATCTTTGGCGTTATATAATTCAATTCCTTGTTTATAAAGTTGCTCTGCTTGAACTACTCGTTGTTGACCATAAGTCAGTATTCGGTAAAGGCTAAAGATTGTATCGTCTTGAGGAAATAATTTAAAGGCTTCTGCGGCTTTACTCATAGTCATCGTATCTCCTAAACCGGTTACATTGGCTAAGGAACGCAAATAGATGGTCCAAATTAAAGGAGTATCGCCTCCAAGAGCACGTACAGTTTCAAAGGATTTATTGATTTCAACTACATCCTTTTTAATCGCCAAAGAATTCATATACAAATTATAATGCGGCATATTATTGGGTAAGTTTTCAAAAGCTAGTTTGGAATAATAATAAGCACTATCAATTTGTTGTTCGGATGCAAAAAATTGAGATTTAAGACTTTCTCCAAAGAAGATCTGCGGATTATCTTTTGCTCCTAAAAGTGCATATTGATGTGCTTTCTCTTTCTGATTATTTAAATAAAAATAACGTGCTTTCATTGCCTTAATGGGCATTGCTGTTTCGGTTAGGTTTGGAAAGTCATCTTCAATTTGATCAAGTTCAGCGAGGGTTAGATTATAAGTTCCATTATTGAACTCATATAATAAACGACCCTGCTGAGTGAGTGATTGATATGATAATATATGAATGATAATACCGGGTATGAGCAATGTTAAAGATAGACCAAGAATAATTTTGGTATATAAAGGCGCAATTGGTTTTGTTTCTTTGGAAGTAAAACGATTCAAGTAGATGGACAATAAAAGACCCATGAACAAAGCTAAAGAAGATTGCATTAAAGGTCGTGCTATTGGAAAATTTAGACCGGCATCAATACCGTAGATAATAAAAGGTAACACCAATAAGAAAAGTGAAAAGTCTGTATTACCATCTTCTTTACGCTGAACGTATAAGAGTCGAAAGAGGAAAAACGTTAATAAACCAAAGAGACTTAGATAAGCAATCCCTCCTAAAACACCAACCTCAGCAAAGATGTGAATAAAATCGTTGTGAGCATGGTAAGGTACCGTATACCCTTTAACGTGTTCTTTTCCGTAAGAAATTGATGCAATCTTCCAGTTCCCTAAACCAGCGGCAATAACAGGATGATCTTGAATGTGCTCAAATGCATCAGACCAATACTGGAAACGACCATTAGAGGATTGTTCGGTGAACTCTATATTGCCGAGTTGACTACCAATATCACCTTTGTTCTGAGAATTAGTGAAGGTAAAATTCAATAATACTGCTAATACATAAGGGATAATGGTTAATGATAAATTACTCAGGTTATGTTTTAGTTGGGTACGGTTCGCTAAAAGAGTGAAAACAGAATATGCAAGAAAAATGAGAAACACAATAAAACTGCTTAAGATAGCAGATCGAGCATATAAAATGGAAATAGCAAAAACAGCAGTAAATAAAAGAGAACTAAGAATAAACTTAAAAAGCCCTTTTCGAACAGTAACAATGGAGTACAAGACAAAAGGAACTTTGAATGCTATTGAAGCAGCTGTTATATTCTTATTACCTGCAACCCCTTTAAGGTCGGTCGAAATAAAAGTATTGTTTTCTAATTGTGTTAACAAATCACTGTAAAAAGAAAGTAATTCAAAAGCCAAAAATCCGATGAAGACTCTGCTGATGAAAACAATTTTGTTTTCAAGACCATGGAGCAATAAAAAACAAAAGAAAATTGCAAAGAATGTATTTCCTAATCTCGGGAGGTTGAGAAGCGTTTCTGTTGGGTTTATGGCATAAAAAAAAGACAGCCCTGACCATATAAAATAAAACAAGTATACATATATAAAAATTGATTTCGAGAGCTTACTTAGACCTGCTTGTACAGTTGCAGTATTAGAAAAAAGAAAATAAAGACAGGCTAGAATATTGACAGCACCGAGGTAAATCCATTGTGGTGCTAAGATGTCTATTGCACCCATATTCCCAAGAGAACCGGTTATAATATAAAGGATAAGGATAATAAAATTAGGTGCTTGTTTTGCTCGAAATTGGGACGTACTCATAATTCTATAAAATTAGATTTATACAAAAATAAAAAAGTTAAGTTCTTAATGCATAAATATTTCGATTAAAATAAATCTAGAGTAGGATAATATTATATACGTTCACAATAAAACAAAAAAAACCCCCATGCATGAGCATGGGGGTTAATATTGAATTTAATAAGCAAATGCTTTTTAAATAATTTTGACTGTAATTATTCAGCTACTACTAATGCTTTGAAAGCAGTGTCAGTACCAATACCTACAACAGCAACAGAAGAGCCAATAGCAGGAGACATTTTAGAATCTAAATCTGCAGGAGTTGAAGTTGAACTAACATCTTTAAGATTGATATCCAATGTATATGTTACGTTACCTGTAGTAGCACTTGCTCTTGAAGCAATAGCAGATGTAAAGTAAGGCATTAATGTCATTAGATCATTAGACTTAATTTGAGCTTCAACGAAAAGAGTAGTCGTAGAACCAGCAGTTGCTGCTACAAAAGCTCCAGTTAAAGCGTTATTTTCAATAGTCATAGTATACGTTCCAAGGAAAGGAATTGTAACTAGAGAAGACATATCAAGAGAAGCTAGTTTACCATTACCGGTGATAGTCAAATTACCAACCTCATCAAGTGCTGTTGGTGTCAAGCCAGCTAGTTCAGCATTGTTTGTTACTGTAAAGTCAGCAGCATCAGAACCTTCAAGATGCGCATGACCGATAGAAGCAGATGCTAATGTAGCAGCATTGTTTAGAGTAAAGCTTCTAATTTCTCCAGCAGTAGACAATGAAGTTAATACAGCAGTACCATCGATATCTACAACATCAATATCACCACCAAGAATGTTGACAGTCGTAAGTTTAGTAGCACCTCTTACAGTTAAAGTATTGGTTACTGTTGAAATAAATGGAGCTTTACCTTCAGCTCCAGTAACGTTTAAGGTAACAAGAGTAGCGTAAGATGTCGTATCGAAGTCAGTCGTTGTTCCTAAAGCATCGATTGTTAATGTTGTAACTTTTGCAAGAACCACTGCTGCATTATTTGCAGATTTCAATGAAACTGTAAGAGCTTCTGGAGCAGTAAAAGCAGTTGTTGGAACGAATTTTGGACCAGCAAAAGCAGTTGCTTTTGTAAGTGTTAATGTTCCAGATACATTTTTCGATAATTCAGGGAATGCTACAGCTGCAGCAGATATAGAGGTAACTCCACCGAACTGAGTAAGTTTATTGAAATGCGCTTCGTTAGATGTAATAGTTGCTCCTGCGCTTCCTGTGTGTACTAATAAAGGTGCATGGAAAGCTGTAGTAGCATCCTTAGCAATAACAGTTAAACCAGCACTAATAGACTTTGCAGCAAGATCAATTCTAGCTGCCTTTGGAGCTTCAATATTAACCGCACCAGTAATAGCACCAGCATGACCTAAATTAACAGTTCCTTCAGCTAAAGTTAAAGAAGCTGTAGATACCATTGCAGTTCCAACGTTTACAGCTGTAGCTTTTGCAAATATAATTGTTCCTGATGTAGAACCAGAAGAATAAATTCCTCCATCGATAGTAGCACCTGAAAGATCAAGACTAGTTATAGAAGCATTAACCTCTACATCACCACCTACAGAAGCAATTTGAGAATAATCTGCAGCACCTGTGTGATCAACATGAAGTTTATCACTTACAGTTCGTAATGCATCATCGTCAGCTGATAAACCAGAAACAGTGTAATTCCCATCAATGAAACTTAAAGCTGATAGCACAACAGCATGTGCTGGAGTAGAAGTGTTTGAAACTGTAACATCATCTAATACTGTAGCAATTTTAGCTGTAATAGCGTCAAGACGTATTAACTGTGCCGCATCAAAGTTAGTTGTAGTAACAGTAATATCAACTGTACCGTTTACAATTACATTTGGATCATCAGCTTCAGTACTAATCAACGTTTCAGCATACAATAAAGTTGCGTCGTTGTTAATTGTAACATTCTGGTTAATTACCGCATTAGCACTCAATAATTCTGTAACGTCATCTTGTACGTCACTTAATGCTGAAGTAACAGCTGCTAAATCGTCAGCTGAAGCTACGTTAGCCAATTCAGTAGAAATTGCTTCAATAGAAGCTTGTGCAGCAGCTAGATCAGTAGCAAGAGCAGCACTAGAAGAAGCTAGACCGTTAACTGTAGCACTTAAACTTGTAAGTTCACTCTGAACCTGAGACAAGCCATCAACATCTGTTTGTAAATTGGTGACGAGTGTAGTAAGCTCTGCAAACTGATCGTCATAGTTTTGACAGCTAACAATCGTTAGAGCAACCGCCAAAAGACTTAATAAACCTTTTTTCATTTTGATAAAATTTAAATTAAAATTAATAATGCTTTTATTTTTAGATTAACATTTGTTTGCAAATATAAATATATAATTGAACTTTCAAATAGTTTTTCAAAAAAAATAAATAATTTATTTAGGTATAAATCCTATGGATAATAGGATTGAATTAAAAATGGAAACATATCGTTTAGTTCAACTCAATGAAAAACCCCCGCTTTTTGGCGGAGGTTAAAAAGATTTTAAAGCTTCTAAAGAAGAGCTCCTAACGATATGATGCAAACTTAAAGCAAAAAATGAATTTAGGATCATTGTGCACTTCGGAGTTATCAACAACGGATGTTCATTACCTAGCTGCTTATCGAAGTTTCTTATGCAAAAAAGAGAGCTGTACTCCTACTGCAGCTTGTATTGCTTCTTTGTCTCCCGTATAGTTATTAACCGAAATTACAAAGGCATATGGTTTATTGGCTTTAGAGAAAATGTAGCCCGCCAAAGCATGATTATTTCTGAGACTTCCCGATTTGGCAAACACAAAATCTAAGTTTTGTTTGGGAGCATAACAATTTAATGTTCCTTCAGAATTAGTTTGAGGAAGTAAAGCCTTGATTTTACTAGTTCCAATCATTTCATAAATTTTGTCTAGAGTTTCTAGCAGACCTCTGGGACTTGCAAGGCTGTATCGCGACAAACCGGAACCGTCAACTTGCCGGAATTGAGACTTAAGCGTTTTGTTTTGTTGATACAACATCGCTAAGCCCTGCTGAGTATTCAATTCCCATTGAGCAGTTCCGCTAAGCATCAATACAATCGACTCGGCAACGAGGTTGTCACTGTCGTGTAGCAATGCTTTGTAAAGTGTTGTTTTTGTTGTCGTAAGCGTTTTGTATCCTTCTAAAGGAGTTCCCTGTTTGGATTCTATATATATAGGAGTCGTAATTGCATCTTGCGCCAACTGAACAAAAAGAGAATCTGATGGCTCAAATGGAAGGTAGAGCGTGTCCGCTTTTATTCGACTCAAACGACGAATCTGATCATTAGCCAAGAATTCATAATACGCTTGTTTCTTAGTATAAGGGATTGTTTGCTCAAAACGTACCGGACTAAACCGTAGACTGTCCGTTTCTGGACTAGAAATAATTTGAACTAGATTTCCATGAAAGGGGAAGCTCGATTTTTTTGCTGAAAAAGCAAAAGACGTATCATCCCATGCCCAACCAGAACCTAAGTCTGGGGAAGTCATGGGTCTTGGAATATAAAACAAAGAATCTTTTTGTTTCTTTAAAAAAGTAAAGGCTTCTTCGTTTGCATGGTTTGGATGCCCTACAAGCGGATAGCTTGAAGACCAAAAATAAAAACGGCTACCTTGTTTTTTATAATGGAACAAGGGTAGTGTAAAACCAAAGGTTTGAAGGGCCCCTAAAAAAGGTACTAATTTAATTGTAGAAGCTGGGAGCATATTTTTATCAGATTGTATGGAAACAACCTCTTTTTTTTCTTCCAAATCAAAAACACTAATAGAAACTTGAGCCCCTTTAAAAACTGGTTCCATAGCGATAGAACGATTGAGCTTACGTTCTAGTTTTTTTTGGGCATTCAAAAAACCGAACGAAACTAGCAAACTAAAAACACACAAATACCTTTTCATGAAGACAAAGATACAGCATCTATAATACCTACTAAATATTAATATTGAAGCAAGAACACTTGTCTCAGGTTCAGAGTGAACTTGCAAGTTTAAGTGCTACAGTCAACGGTCTAGCTGCTTCTAGTGCTGCTCTTGCTCCTGGTTTAGCTGCTGCACAAGCTTCTATTGACATGCTTGCATCTCAATTAGGGAATGTTGCTTCAGAAGAAGATCTTGCTGTAATTACTGACGCTTTAGCTGCAGTGCAAGCTGATGTTACAGAACTATTACAAGCTAATTCTGTAATTAATCAAAGTATTACTATTAGCAATTTAGCTACACTTGAATTTGTAGAGACTCTAATCAGCACAGGCACCAATGATCCTAATGTTATTGTTAACGGTAGTGTTACAGTCGAATCTACTTTTGCCAATAGTTCTGCAGCATATAATGCTCGGATTAATGCAGTAACAAATAAAATTTCTACAATTTTAGGGAATACAAACACGAATATTGGTCTTAATATTACAAGTAGTGCTTCTTCTACTGTGTCGTTTAATGAATTGAGCTTTATTGATAACACATTAACTGAATCAGGTTATACATTTAGTCATCCAAAACTATCAACAGTAACTGGAGATGTAACGATTTCGCATTCAGGAGCAGCAGATTATTCAATTTTATCATCTGCCGGAAATGTTTCTTTAAATAGTGCATTAAATTCTGTTGACTTCGGCTCTGCAATGATTACATCAATTTCCACTACTGGATCTGGTACTGGAATCATTTATTTACCTAAAGCAACTAAATTTATTGCTGGTACAGCTCAAGCTACAACAGTAATTGTTCCTAAAGCAACTGTTGTGACATTTGGAGCATCAAAACAAACAACTGCAGTCGTTACTGCTACCGTTGAAGATTCTGTAATTACGATCAACTCGAAAGAAATTACTGGGGCTTTAGTCGTAAACGCGCACAGTGGTTCTTCGCTTAGTGCACCAAATTTAGTGAGCCCATGGGCTACTACAATTGGAACTATTGCATCTGCAGACTTCCCAAAGGTTACCGAATTTAAAGGGAACTCTACAATTGCAGCAAAAACTGTTTCTACACCAGAATTAGCAAAAACTGTTTCTGGTACTTTGGACATAACTGTTGCAGAAGTATTCAATGCGCCAAAACTTGTTACAGCAATGACCGTCACAGCTTCAAAAGCAATAACCGTAAATGTAAAGTCTAGTACGGTTGCTGCACTTGTTTTGCCTGTAGTTAAAACATTAACCTTGGAAGAACAAGGTGTTACGACCGACTTTAATACAAGTGGATACGCTGCACTAGAAAGCTTTACAATTACTGGAGCTCAAGGAAAAGCACCTTTCATTAGCACTGTAACCAATACAATTTGGATTACTGGTTCAAAGCTTAAAACTGTAAATATTGCTGGTGGTGATATAGATACTGCTACTGTAAGTGGAACTGGCGATTTAACCTCTTTAACTACTGCTGGAGAAATTAAATCGTTTACATTGAATGATGCAGAAAAACTAGCATCTGCTTCTATCGGACATGCACACCTTGAAGGTTCTGATGCAGCTGAATTTACAGTTACTAATAATGCAATTTTAGCTTCATTAACAACAACTGCTTTGGATGAAATAGGAGATATCGATATTAGTGGAAACGCAAAATTAGCTTCACTTGATTTATCATCTATACAAACAATTCCATTGTTAGGAACGTATACTATTAACATCCAGAATAATAAATTGACTGGAGATTATGTTGAAGTAACTGCGGGATCAACTACAACTGTAACTATGGAAGGTCAGGTTAAGTCGAATGACTTGAATACTCTTACAGCTTATTTACAGAAAGCAGTTGACTCTAGAGCCAGTGCAACTACTGGAAATGTAACGTATACATTGACAATCAATTTATCTGATGTAGATCCTTCTGAGACTGGTGCTCAAGATTTAAATACGGAAATTGGTAATGATCCTGCTGCTAACATGGAACCTTCTGTCGTGGTTACTGGTATTGGTACTGATTCAGCTTTTGTGAAAATTGTTAAACCTGAGTAACACAGTAATCGTATAAAAAATTAACGTTTTTTAATATTTAATAAACTCCCAAGTCTTTTAATAAGGCTTGGGGGTTTTTTTGTTTCATATATATAGTAAACATATTGTATGTAAAAACCCCATAAAATCACTTTTTCTAACCTTATAATCCATAAAAAAGAAGGTAATGTTGGGCTAGTTTCAGAAAAAAATTCTAAATCGCAAACAACCCCATGATAACCTAAACAAAATCGATGTTAGCAACCATATCCATTCCTACTCCCCCACTATATTCATCTAAACCTACAATAACACAGTATATCACACGCTTTATAGCATCCTCAGGGCTTCGAGATCGCCCTGGAGGCCAACTGGGCTTACGGCCCAATTCAGTTCGAAACTACATCAGTTTCCAGCGTGTTTGGGAACGGTTTGTTCAGCAGTCTAATAAGGACATCACCTTTCTTGACCTCGATCGAGAACAAGTAAATCTTTTTAAACATTGGCTTTTAATTGATCAAGAATACAGTCAAAACCATGCTGGGCGTTTGATTGGCACATTGAAAACCCTTTGCTTAGACGCTCAAAAAAATAACCTTAAAACACATTCCTATGTCAATTTCATTTCAGGTTTTGCCCAAACTACCAGTCAGAAAATAATTCATACCCTCAATTTTGAAGAGCTGAACCAAGTAGCACAACTGCAACTTGAAAATCCAATCCTAGCCAATGTACAGAAATGGCTGATTATTGGTTTTTGGATTGGTCAACGGGTATCTGATTTATTGACCCTCAAACCTGAACAAATACGGCCAGCAAAAAATGGTGGAATCTATGTCGATATCCTCCAACAAAAGACACAAAAAAGGGTTACTGTTGGGATAATAAACCCATTGGCAATAAAATTACTAACCAAAGATTTTCCGAAAAAAATAGCAAGCTGCAAATTCAATAAGCACTTAAAAGAAGTACTCCGTTTAGCTAAAATTGATGAACACGTGACAGCATATCGATACAATGGCAAGCTGAAACGCAAGGAACATGGGGTGTTTCCAAAATATGTAATAATAACGTCTCATGATTTGAGACGCTCGTTTGCAACTAATTTTTTTGGGAAAATTCCAACACCTATACTGATGAACATGACTGGGCACTCCCGTGAAACAACCTTTATGAGCTATATTGGGAAAGATCAAAACCGAGATCGATATGCAGATGAATTTATGCAAGGAGTGAGTACAATCGAAATGTAGTAGGCATTAGTCCGAACGTTTCCAACGCTGGGTTCTACCAATAAAAGAAAAGCCAATGAAGCCACGGACATTTAATTGAGAAGTTCCATCTAACGTAAGAGTGCATTGGTACTCTTTACCATTTGCAGGGTCTAAAATTGTTCCACCCGTCCATTGATCACCGTCCCAAGTTAAACCCTTAAGGATAACAAGGCCTTCTATGGGTTGATTTAGTTCGGAACCTGAACAATTGGTGCAAAGTTGACCTTGGTCTTCCTCAAGCAAAAGTGTTTCGATGCGGCCATAGAGCGTATCGTTTTCTATATACAATTTGATTATTGATTTTTCGACTCCAGTTTCATCGTCAATTGTAACCCAATTACCTTCGTAATTTTGGGTTTGAATGAAAAAAGAAAGGAATAAAAAATAGGTAGCTAGCATCATTTTTTCTTTAAAAGTAAACGAATTTATTCAATTCGGTTTTACGTATCTTGGCAGAATACTTCAAATTAAATAATATAATGATTTTGAAATTTTTAAAAATTCTACCTCTAATCCTAGGGATGGTTTGTTTTGCAGAGGTTGGTTACTTACACTATATGCTAAGTTTTGTAGACATCCCCTACTTGATTCTTGGGATAGTACTCAGTAGTTTGTCACTATTTCTATTGAGAAAAAAATAAAGCAACTTTAACAAAAAATCTATGTATTTCAGTGAAAGTGAAGAATGGTTGGTTGTGCTTGCAGCATCTGTGATTATTATCGGATTATTAGTCAAGAGTTATCGAGACTACAAATCAATGACAGCGGAGATGAACAAGAAGATTAAGCGTCAAAAAGATGATGAAGCATACATTAAAAAATTGAAGGATGTTGTGGATAAAAAAAACGAGCAACTTCAAAAAATGATTGACAATCAGAAAAAACCCTTAGGCTAAAGTTACTCAAGCTCTAAAATATTCTAAAGAAAATATATTATATTTGTACCTACAAATGTTAACTATTTTTTTAGCAATACATATGAAAACAGTTTTTCACGCCGCTGAGACTCGAGGCAATCAAAATCATGGCTGGCTCAATGCAAATCACTCCTTTAGTTTTGCAAATTTCTATGACCCATCACGAATGAATTTTGGAGCTTTACGCGTCTTAAACGACGACGATATTGCTGCTGGCAGGGGTTTTGGAACCCATCCGCACAACAATATGGAAATCATCACACTTCCGCTCAAAGGAGATTTGGAGCACCAGGATAGTATGGGTCATTCTGAAGTGATTCAACAGGGGGATATACAGGTTTTAAGCGCTGGAACTGGAATTGAACATAGTGAGCATAACAAAAATACAGATCAGCCTATAAACCTGCTGCAATTATGGATTTTTCCAAACAAGCAGGACGTTACCCCACGTTATGACCAAAAGTCAATTCGCGACTTAAAAAAGGAAAATGAATTCTACCAAATTTTATCTCCAAATCAAGAAGATGCTGGCGTTTGGATTCATCAAAACGCTTGGATGCATTTAGGAGATTTCACAGAAT
>Ga0206129_10001685_pt1 | contig 29374 bp, 22 predicted proteins | sample Helgoland_Spring_8_FD_148616 | JGI IMG/M metagenome (GOLD analysis project Ga0206129, IMG submission 148616) | Pelagic subsurface seawater microbial communities from Kabeltonne, Helgoland, North Sea - Helgoland_Spring_Bloom_20160502_2 | ecosystem: Environmental > Aquatic > Marine > Epipelagic ...
AGCGATTCGTCAAATTTCCATGAGAGTTTAAAAACTGGCGAGTCACTGGTCTTTACGAGGCTTTTCAGTTGGTCGTCAATGGGATTGAGCAATCCAGCATGAAACAATAAGTGTGGTGGTACCGCGGATATTTTAGGCGTTTTCGCCCATATTGCAGCAGCTTGCTTGTTATCTTTTATAAGTTGTTCATAGATTTGATGAAAAATAAAATAGGGGTATTCTTTGTTTGCTTGAAAATATTTGATAAGTAATTTGAGTAAGCGTCCTGTTATTGGGTTATTCTCATGAGAAGATAAAAACCAGTTGGATATGATTCGATCCGCAGCAGGTCGACTAAATGCAAAAAATCCAGATTGAGTTGCTTCATCAATCCATTCATCGAGAGGTTTTACGCAAAAACTGGTGGCATCGGCCCATACACCGCCATATTTATACAGTAATTGAAGTCTCATTAAGTCAGATTGATGGGCCATTCGAATATGAGTGGGTTCTTTACACAGAGAATGCACTTTAATATATTGACCAATTTTTTTACGGTCTAATAATACTATTCTCCAGCTAGGGTTTTTATCTATCCATGAACGCAGACATTTCTTCACGACCATTGGTGCTTGTTTAGCGCCTTGAGACCAAAAGAGCCACAGTACTCTGGGTAGTTTTGATTGTTGATTCATATTGGGAGTTTAAACTGAATTGATGCATTGTAAAGCAGGGCAAGCTGAGCAGTGAAAGTTCGGCCACTTAGCCGGGGCTATTTTTTCAAAGTTTTGCGTTATTGCAGTGGTGCCCAGTTATGGCGTTATTGAACTTATGGAATGCATACTTCGCTTTTAGAGTAATCAGCACCTAAAATAAAAATTGATGCCGTTTTCTGGGATGATTTTTCTATAGTTTGGTTATTGACATGAATTATCAGCATGATGGCAAAGCAGTAAAAAGGCGGCCGAAGCCGCCTTTTTAAAAAGTTCGCCAGAAAATCATTCCCAGCTTAACGCGCCGCCCGTTTGATACTCAATTACCCGAGTCTCAAAGAAGTTCTTCTCTTTGCGCAAGTCCATGATCTCGCTCATCCATGGGAAGGGGTTAGCTGCCACTGTGTACTGCTCAGGTAAGCCTAATTGCGCTAAACGACGGTTGGCAATAAAGTGCAAATATTCTTCCATCATTTGCGCATTCATACCTAGTACTCCGCGCGGCATGGTGTCGCGAGCATATTCGATTTCGATTTCGGTGCCTTCCAAAATCATTTGAATGACTTCTTGCTGGAATGCCTCGCTCCACAAAGTTGGATTTTCTAGCTTAATTTGGTTAATGACATCAATACCAAAATTTAAGTGCATGGATTCATCGCGCAAAATGTACTGAAACTGTTCAGCCACGCCGGTCATTTTGTTGCGACGGCCCATTGAAAGAATTTGGGTAAAGCCACAGTAAAAGAAAATACCCTCGGTGACCGCGTAAAAACCAATTAAGTTGCGTAGCAATTCCTGGTCAGTTTCGTGCGTGCCGGTGTTAAAGGTGGGATCACTCAGCGAATGTGTGTGACTAAGGCTCCAGGCGGCTTTCTTGGCCACTGAAGGGACTTCGCGGTACATGTTGAACACTTCGCCTTCGTCCATGCCTAGCGACTCAATGCAGTACTGGTAGGCGTGTGTGTGAATGGCTTCTTCAAACGCTTGACGCAAAATGTATTGACGACACTCAGGATTAGTAATTAAGCGATAGAGTGCCAGCACCAGGTTGTTGGCCACCAGCGAGTCGGCGGTAGAAAAATAGCCCAGCGAGCGCATCACAATTCGACGCTCATCGTCGCTTAGGCCGCCTTCGGTTTTCCAAAGGGAGATATCCGCGTTCATGTTGACCTCTTGCGGCATCCAATGGTTGGCGCAGCCGTCGAGGTATTTTTGCCAAGCCCAGTCATACTTAAATGGCACTAGCTGGTTGAGGTCGGCGCGGCAATTGATCATGCGCTTTTGATCGACTTCAATGCGCTGTGCACCCATCTCGAGTTCTTCAATACCGGCGGCAACATCCATAGTGGCTACAGCTTCATGCGCGGCAGATATAAGAGCGGCTGTGTCGGGCTCAATGGTGGGCTCAGCGGTTGGCACTTCTTGGCTTGTGCCGAATTCGACTTCAGTTTCAACAGCGGGTGCGGCGGCCGCAAGAGGTGCTACGGTTTCTTTCACATTGGCGCGGGCCTGCACGATGTCGGCAGCCGTTTGCGTTTCGGGTGCTGGAGTTTGCAGCGCAGCAGCTGCGGCACTAACCACTTCAGGTGCAGCTTGAGTGGCGGTAGCGCTCGCGCCGTTGGCGGCTTCTTCGTTGTATTCATCCCAACTAATCATTATTTATGCTCCGGTTTTTTCGGTGAATCTTGTCTGTTTATACCTTGCTAGTTCGTATACTTCTGCATAGGTCTATTTGGATCTCTTTTTGGTAGTATTTTTTATCGCTTCGTTTACTTCGCTGACCCTTGGTGACAATGCACTATTGGCACGCTTCGCAATCAGGGTCATCAATTGAACAAGCTTGTGGTACGGGCGCTGGTGCTGCCATTGCTCCAGAGGCTTTACCATTGCTATCTACCGCATTCAGAGCACCGCTATCGATGGTCGATTTTTCGGTGCCGGTTGCTGCGAGTGAACGGAGGTAGTAAGTCGTTTTAAGTCCGCGGAACCAAGCCATCCGATAAGTCACATCAAGTTTTTTACCGCTGGCATTGTTGATGTATAAGTTGAGCGACTGAGCCTGATCGATCCATTTTTGACGGCGGCTAGCGGCATCAACAATCCAGCGTGGCTCTACTTCAAAGGCCGTGGCATACAACTCCTTTAGGTCGGCCGGAATGCGATCGATCTGCTGAACGCTGCCGTCAAAATGTTTAAGGTCGTTAACCATAACCTGATCCCACAAGTTGCGGGCTTTGAGGTCGCGCACTAAATAAGGGTTGATGACCGTGAACTCACCTGACAAGTTCGATTTAACGTACAGATTTTGGTAGGTAGGTTCAATCGATTGCGAAATACCCGTAATGTTAGCGATGGTTGCCGTGGGCGCTATAGCCATAACGTTAGAGTTGCGCATGCCATTGGTTTTTACCTCATGGCGCAGCGTATCCCAGTCGAGAGTTTGGCTGTGGTCTACTTCAATAAACTCAGCGCCGCGCTGCTGCTCAAGATTTTTGAGTGAGTCAATAGGCAGGATGCCGTTGCTCCACAGTGAGCCTTCAAAAGTGGCATAGCTGCCGCGTTCTTGGGCCAATTGTGATGAAGCCTGAATGGCGTAATAGCTAATGGCTTCCATTGAACGATCGGCAAACTCAACCGCCGCATTAGAGCCGTAACCCAATTGCTGCTTATACAAGGCATCTTGAAAGCCCATTACACCCAGACCTACCGGACGGTGGCGCAGGTTAGAGGTGCGTGCTTGCGGCACCGAGTAGTAGTTGATGTCGATAACGTTATCGAGCATGCGCACCGCGGTGTTAACCGTTTTTTGCAGCTTATCGAGGTCGAGACCATCATCATTTAAATGCTGGGGTAGGTTAATTGAACCCAAGTTACACACGGCAATTTCTTCTTTGCTGGTGTTGAGCGTAATTTCGGTACACAAGTTAGACGAATGCACTACGCCCGTATGCTGCTGTGGCGAGCGGATGTTGCATGGGTCTTTAAAAGTAATCCAGGGGTGGCCCGTTTCAAACAGCATGCCCAGCATTTTGCGCCATAAGTCTTGCGCTTTAACGCGTTTAAATACCGACAATTCACCGGCATCGGCCATGGCTTCGTATTCGGTGTAGCGAGTTTCAAAGGCTGTGCCATACAGGTCGTGTAAGTCAGGCGCATCATTGGGCGTGAAAAGCGTCCAATCTTTATCTTGGAAAACGCGCTTCATGAATAAATCAGGTACCCAGTTGGCGGTATTCATGTCGTGTGTGCGGCGACGGTCATCGCCTGTATTTTTGCGCAGCTCTAAAAATTCTTCAAGATCAAGATGCCACGTTTCGAGGTAGGCACATACGGCACCTTTGCGTTTGCCGCCTTGGTTGACCGCTACTGCCGTATCGTTGACCACTTTCAAAAATGGCACCACGCCCTGTGACTTGCCATTAGTGCCTTTAATGTAGGCGCCCAGAGCACGTACAGGAGTCCAGTCGTTGCCTAACCCGCCTGCCCATTTTGAGAGCATGGCATTGTCGTGAATGGCATTGTAAATACCGTCGAGGTTGTCCGGCACTGTGGTGAGATAGCACGATGATAATTGCGGGCGCAATGTACCTGCATTGAACAGCGTGGGCGTAGAGCTCATATAATCAAACGATGACAGCAACTCATAAAACTCAATAGCCCGTGCGTTTTTGTCGTCTTCTCGCATGGCCAAGCCCATGGCTACGCGCATGAAGAATACTTGCGGCAGCTCAATGCGAACGTCATCTTTATGAATGAAGTAGCGATCAAATAATGTTTGTAGACCCAGGTAACCAAACTGTAAGTCGCGGGTAGCATCGAGTGCTTGGCCCAAGCGAGGGATGTCAAAGCTGGCCAGTTCAGGAGAGAGCAGCTCGTGGTCAATGCCGGCGCTAATGTAGGCGGCCAGTGCGGGTGCGTATAAGGCATGCATGTCGCTTTGCGTGGCCGATTCAGCAATGCCCAAAAACTGCAGTGCTTCGGCGCGAATGGTGTCGAGTAGCAGGCGCGCCGTTACATAGCTGTAGTTGGGGTCTTGTTCAACCATGGTGCGTGCCGTCATTACCAATGATGAGTTCACTTCATCGGCGGCAACACCGTCGTACATGTTTTTTAACGCTTCGCTTAAAATAATGTCGGCGTCTACGTCAGTGAGATTCTGGCAAGCTTCAGTAACAATCGTTGTTAAGCGGGCGAAGTCGAGTGGGCGACGGCTACCATCGGCGTGCACCACGTTAATAGCGTGCTCACGAGGTTGTTCGGCTGCGTTTTGCTCGGCACGCAGACGCGTGCGCTCTTCGCGGTAAAGAACATAAGAGCGGGCAACTTTTTGCTCACCGCTGCGCATTAACGCGAGTTCTACTTGGTCTTGAATATCTTCAATATGGATGGTGCCGCCAGAGGGCATGCGTCGCTCAAAAATTGCGGTAATTTGTGCCGCCATGTCAGCCACTGTGCCATGAATACGGCTTGAGCCTGCAGCATTGCCACCTTCCACCGCTAAGAATGCCTTGGTGATCGCTACGCTAATGTTGCTGTTGTCATAACCGACAACTTTGCCGTTGCGCTTGATAACACGAATTTGACCTGGCGCGACCGCCGTCATGTCCATGGCTTCGGCGCTGGGTTTAGTGGCAGGTGCGTTCGCACCGGTGGTTGGTTTTTGGCTGTCGAGAGTGGATGGATTGGCTGATCCGGACTCTGTTGCTTGCATGCTTGCTTCCCCTTGGTATGTCTGTATCACTTATGATTAGTTGTTAGTATTTTTGTTTGGCGCTTCTTTAACGCTCTTTGCCTTCTTTGCTTTCTTCATTTACTCGCTGCCCAGGCTTGCTGTTCTGGCCAGCTCATATCGCTACCATTGCGCTCAACATCAGAGCTTTGTTGTCGTAAATACCGCGTGTTGTTCTGGGTCAAATGCGCCTGTCAAAATATTGTCGCTACGCCTCGCTAAATAGCCTTTGCTGTTGATAACTCTTGTTTGTTGACGGAGCCAATCCCGTGCCAGAGCATCCTAAATATTGCGCTCTAGCGGGCCAAGTGATCGATTTACAATGATTTTCTCAGAAACTTCCTAAAACCCAACATCTTGGGTGTTGGTTCGTCACAAGGCACAAGATAGTGCGGTCTGAGGTAAAACGCAAGCGGATAAAACCGGTTTATTCTGTGGGAATTCTGTGGATAACTTTAATGGTTGGTAGGTACTTTCAATTCACGCCTTAATGTTTTGGTGTTGTTCCATTGTGATGCATTTTTCTACTGCTGCTAATTACGCCAGATTGCAAAAATGTACCACTTTTTGTTGCCGTCTTATGCGCATCAGGTGATAGGTGAGCAGAGGGTCGACGATAAGCGCTTAGAGTGCCGTTACTTGCACGACAGGGTGTCCGGACGTAAAGTGCGAGCATTGTGTTTTTGGCTGCGCCAGCCGATTTGCCAAAGCGGTGCTCAGCCCAGCTATCCTAACTACCCCCAAAAAAAAGGAGTCCTCTTGAATAGTTCCAGTTCTGCTCCGGCCAATGCCGATACAACTTACTTGCTAGCGATTGATCAAGGTACCACAAGCTCGCGGGCGATACTCTTCACCTCGGGCGGAGATGTGGTGGCGGTGGCGCAACGTGAATTAGAGTTGTTTTACCCCCACGATGGCTGGGTTGAGCAACAGGCTGCCAGTATTTGGCAAGATACTTTGGCTGTGTGCCAAGAGGTTGTGCAGGCTGCGGCCGAGCAGGGCGCCGAAATAGCCGCGGTTGGGATCACCAATCAGCGCGAAACTACAGTGGTCTGGGATCGTAATACTGGAGAGCCGGTCTACAACGCTATTGTGTGGCAGGACCGCCGCACGTCCGATTATTGTGAGCAGCTCAAGGCCGCGGGTCATGAGGCGAGCCTGACCGCCAAAACGGGTTTATTGCTCGACCCCTATTTTTGCGCCAGCAAATTACGTTGGATTCTCAATGAGGTTGAAGGTGTGCGCGCTCGTGCTGAGGCAGGCGACCTGTTGTTTGGCACGATCGATAGCTTTTTATTGTGGCACTTAACCGATGGCGCCGAGCACGCCACCGACATTACCAACGCTTCGCGAACTTTGCTTTATAACATTCATGAGCAGCAATGGGACGAGGAGTTATTGCAGCTGTTTGATATACCTCGTTCACTGCTGCCTGAAGTTAAAAATAATACCTGTTATTTTGGTCGCACCACGCATACATCGTTAGGTATCGATTTACCCATTGCTGCAATGATAGGCGATCAGCAGTCCGCGTTGGTAGGGCAGGGCTGCTTTGCACCGGGAAGTATTAAGTCTACCTATGGTACGGGCTGTTTTATGCTAATGAACACGGGGACTCAAGCGCTTGTCTCTGAAAACCGGTTGCTCACCACAGTGGCCTATCGTTTAGATGGCACCACGCACTATGCGTTAGAAGGCTCAATTTTTGTGGCTGGCGCTGCAATCCAGTGGCTGCGTGATGGTTTGCAGTTGTTTGATGACGCGGCGCAAAGTGAGGCTTTGGCTACGTCGGTACAAAGCAATGGTGGCGTATATTTTGTGCCAGCGCTAACGGGTTTAGGCGCACCTTATTGGCAAGCCAATGCGCGCGGCATGATTGTGGGGTTGACCCGCGACACTAATCGGGCGCATTTAGCCCGCGCGGCGTTAGAGGCGCAGGCCTACCAAACACGTGATTTAGTTGAGGCAATGCAGGCCGATGGCGGGCAAGCGCCTCCGGTACTGCGCGTAGATGGCGGTTTGGTGGTTAATGGTTTTGCTTGTCAGGCGCTGGCTGACATATTGCAAACTCAGGTCGAAGTGCCGCACATCACCGAAGCAACCGCGTGGGGAGCGGCTAGTTTGGCCGGTTTGCAAGTGGGTGTGTTTGATTCACTGCAGGACATTGGTGAGGTTTGGCAGCTGCAGCATCGTTATACGCCTAGTATGAGCGTAAGCGATGCCAATGCCCTTTATAAGGGTTGGCAGCGGGCTATCAATCGTTTACTCGACTAGCCATTAACTTGTGCAAAATTAGCGTGTGCCAATTCGGTCTTGGCAAGTTAATTATTAGACCTTGAGTTTGCTAGCCAAGTAAAAATTCCATGAGCGCTTTTTGCGCATGTAATCGATTTTCAGCTTCGTCCCAGACGAGACTGATGGCTGGATCTTCAATTAATTCGCCGCTCACTTCAAGTCCTCGGTAGGCGGGCAGGCAATGCATAAAGGCTGCGTTGCTAGCTGCATGAGTCATGAGTTCGTGGTTGACTTCGAAGCCGGCAAAAGCCTGCAGGCGTTTTTGTTTTTCTTCTTCTTGCCCCATGGAAGTCCAAACGTCGGTCACTACTAAGTCGGCGCCACTAACAGCTTCCTGCGGGTTTTCACCCAGCCATACTCGGTCACTATTTTTACTAACAATATCCTCTAGCGGTTTGAAGTTGTCGGGGCAGGCAATGCGTAAATTAAAATCGAACTGCCGAGCCGCATTAATATATGAGTTACACATATTATTGCCATCACCTACCCAGGCGACGGTTTTGCCGGCAATGCTGCCGCGCTTCTCAACATAGGTCATGATGTCAGCCAGCAGTTGGCAGGGATGATACGAGTCAGTGAGCGCATTGATAACCGGTACGCTGGAGTACTGTGCAAACTTTTCAATGGCGTCATGGCCGAAAGTGCGCACCATAATAATATCCACCATCGATGAGATGACGCGGGCACTATCTTCAATGGGCTCGCCGCGGCCTAGTTGCGTGTCGCGCGATGATAAAAATAGCGCACTACCGCCTAATTGTGCCATGCCCGCTTCAAAAGAGATGCGTGTTCGGGTGGATGACTTATCAAAAATCATCGCCATGACCTTGCCTTTAAATCGATCGCTAATAGGGTCGGCTTTAAGTGCAATGCCACGCTCGATAATTTGCCCTAGTTCGGTGGGGCTGCAATCAAGTAATGATAAAAAGTGACGCTTTTGCATGGTCAATCCCTGCGGTTGTCATTAAGTTTTAATGGGGTATTTGGGGGCCAGAAATAATTGGATACTGGGCCTTAAAAGTTCCGTTGAGCTTAGTCGTTTTTGCTTAGGTAGTCGACGATGAGCGCACTGACTTGCTCAACCACCTGGTTGCATTCTCTGTCACTCATAACGAGCGGCGGCAGTAGGCGCACTACACTGCCAGCGGTGACGTTAATAATGATGCCTTGCTCTAAGCCCATTGCCATAAGTTCGGCGCAAGGGCGGTCGAGTTCAATACCTAACATTAAACCGCTGTGGCGAATGTCTCGCACGCCCTGCATGGTTGCTAGGGCAACCGAAAATGCGCTATGCATATGCTGCCCCATTTTAAGGGCGCGGGCAGGCAGGTGATCGTCCATAATGGTTTGTACAACCGTGCTGCCCACCTTGCTGGCAAATGGATTGCCCCCAAAGGTTGAACCATGTTTGCCTGGTGCCATTACACTTGCCGCTTCGCCACGCGCTAAGCAAGCGCCAATAGGAATGCCGTTGCCCAAGCCCTTGGCTGTAGTAACCACATCGGGTTGCAAGGCAAACTCGGTGCCATCTAGATTTTGATAGGCAAAGTAATTGCCGCATCGACCATTGCCCGATTGCACTTCGTCCAGCATCAGTAAGGCGCCTTGCGTGCAGCACAATTGCTCCAGCTTTTTTAGGAACGCCGGGTCAGCTGCATGGATGCCGCCTTCGCCTTGCACCGGTTCGATCAAGACAGCGGCAATCGTTGTATGTTGGGCAAATAGTGCTTCAGCCGCGGCGATATCATTTAAAGGTAAGTGCACAAAACCGGGTAGTACAGGGCCAAAGCCGCGGCGTATACCCTCGTTACCTGTAGCAGCGATAGTCGCTAGCGTACGGCCATGAAAGCTGCCTTCAAAAGTGACAATGATGGGTTGGCTGTTGCCGTTATTATGCGCGTGCAAGCGCGCAAGTTTAATGGCCGCCTCGTTAGCTTCTGCGCCTGAGTTACTAAAAAATACTCGATCCATATTGCTGACGCCGCACAGTTGATCGGCTAGCTCTTCCTGAGCGGGAATATGGTAGAGGTTGGAGGTGTGCAATAGTGTGTTGGCTTGTTGCATGATCGTATGGGTCACCGCCGGGTGGCAGTGGCCCAAGTTAGTCACGCTAATGCCGCACAAAGCATCAAGGTAGCGTTTACCTTGCGCGTCGAACAGCCAGCAGCCTTCGCCACGAGTGAACTTCACCGGCAGGCGATTATAGGTATGCATTAAATGGCTAGCGTCGCTCATGTTAAGGCTCATTGGCTCGTTGTTGGCATCACGCAGCGTGAGATGCTGTTCTTTCCCGCCTGGTCTGTTCGCGCTTAGGCATTGCCGCGAGTTAAAGAGCGGATCGCCAAGCTGAGCAGGCAAAGCTACAAGCACTGCCATCAATAAGAACCATGCCGATGCGATCGGTTAAAAAACACTATCCGACCCGCTCTTGGCGAGATTGACTGCTGCGCTTATTCGGGAAATTGTGGTTAAACTAAAAAAGGCAGCGAACGCTGCCGGTAAGTGTTGATCGTATCGCAGAATGTTTTTGCGTGCAAATGTCGCAGACTCGGTCGGCTAAGACCCTTATCGGTGATTTTGGGTGGCTAATCGCTGCTGCACGCCAAGGCCCTGCATAGCCATTTAACCGCGAGAAGGCTACAATAACCCCAAGCCACCCCTTAAGCTTGTGGAGTGTGGGCGCCTCGTTCATCCCGGCGCTGCATGTTTACGAGCCAACTTAATTTGAACAATAGAATGCAGTGAGGTAGTCAGTAGGCGCATGGATATTATTGAAACCATTAAAGGCCAAGTTGAAAGCAATGCGGTCATTTTGTATATGAAAGGCTCGCCCGATCAACCGCAGTGCGGATTTTCTGCCCAAACCGTTCAGGCTTTAATGGCCTGTGGTAAGCGTTTTGCTTTTGTTGACGTGCTGTCTAATCCGGATATTCGCGCTAATTTACCTAAGTATGCTAACTGGCCGACTTTCCCTCAGTTGTGGGTTGGTGGTGAGTTAGTTGGCGGCTGCGACATTATTGTAGAGATGCACGGTAACGGTGAGTTACAAACATTATTAGATCAAGTCGTGCCGGCCACCGAGAGCGAATAGCTTAGGCCCACAAATAACGACGCTGTTAAGCCCCGTATTGGCGGGGCTTTTTATTAACACTCACACTATTGCGGCCGTACTTTATTTTGTTGCTGCAGCCGATAGATTGAATGCACCTTGCCTCGCAGCCTTGCGGGGCGTTAAAAGAACACAAGTGGCCTTTGGTAGCGGCCACCACTGTAGTAGGACTATCTTATGACCCACCCCGTGATTATTACATTGCCCGATGGCAGTGAACGTAGCTTTGATGCGCCGGTCAGTATTATGCAAGTGGCTGAGTCTATTGGCCCAGGCTTGGCGAAGGCTACGGTAGCTGGCCAAGTTGATGGCGAGCTGCGCGATGCTAGCGATATTATCGATCAGAACGCAACGCTGCGTATTTTGACGGCTAAAGATGAAGAGGGCGTTGAGATTATTCGGCACTCTTGCGCCCACTTAATTGGTCATGCGGTAAAGCAGCTTTTTCCCGAAGCAAAAATGGTTATTGGTCCGGTGATTGAAGAGGGTTTTTACTACGATATTGCCGTTGATAAACCGTTTACGCCTGATGATGTTGATGCCATTGAAAGCCGCATGCGAGCATTGATTGCCCAAGACTACGATGTAGTTAAAAAGATGACCCCGCGCGCACAGGTCATAGACGAATTTACTCAGCGGGGCGAGGAGTACAAGCTACGTTTGATTGAGGATATGCCCAGTGAAACGGCTATGGGTCTCTACTACCATCAAGACTACCTCGATATGTGCCGCGGCCCGCACGTTCCTAATACCCGTTTTTTAAAGCATTTTAAGCTCACTAAGTTGGCCGGTGCATACTGGCGTGGCGATGCTAATAATGAGATGTTGCAACGTATTTACGGCACTGCCTGGGCCGACAAAAAAGCCCTCAGAGCCTATGTTACGCGCATGGAAGAAGCCGAGAAGCGCGACCACCGAAAGCTGGGCAAGAAGCTAGACTTGTTTCATTTGCAAGAAGAAGCGCCGGGCATGGTGTTTTGGCATCCGCGCGGCTGGGCTATCTATCAGGCCATTGAGCAATACATTCGCGGTGTGCAGCAGAGCAATGGTTACCTTGAAATTAAAACTCCGCAGGTGGTTGACCGCAGCTTGTGGGAAAGGTCGGGCCACTGGGATAAGTTTGCCGACAATATGTTTACTATCGAATCTGAGTCGCGCGATTACGCGGTTAAGCCCATGAACTGCCCTTGCCATGTGCAGGTGTTCAATCAAGGTCTCAAAAGTTACCGCGACCTGCCGCTGCGCCTAGCTGAATTTGGTTGCTGTCATCGCAACGAGGCCTCGGGTACATTGTCGGGCTTGATGCGGGTGCGCGGCTTTGTTCAAGACGACGCGCATATTTTTTGCTCCGAAGAAGCGATTCAAGATGAAGTGTCCACCTTTATTGATGTATTGTTTGATGTGTATCGCGACTTTGGTTTCAACGAAGTACTCGTTAAATTGTCCACGCGGCCTGAGGAGAGGGTTGGTTCGGACGCTATTTGGGATAAATCGGAGCAGGCGCTGGAATTGGCGCTTAACAATAAAGGGCTCGACTGGGAGTTGCTGCCTGGCGAGGGCGCCTTTTACGGCCCTAAAATTGAATTTTCATTACGTGACTGTATTGGTCGAGTATGGCAATGCGGCACTATTCAGGTCGATTTTTCGATGCCTGAGCGCCTCGATGCGCAATACGTGGCCGAAGATGGTAGTCGTCAGGTGCCGGTGATGTTGCATCGAGCCATTTTGGGTTCATTTGAACGATTTATCGGTATTCTAATTGAAGAATATGAAGGTAAATTTCCACCTTGGTTGGCGCCGACGCAGGCGGTAATTATCAATATTACGGATAATCAGGCCGAATATGCCATAAAGTTGCACGATACCCTCAATAAACAAGGCTTTCGGGTCGAATTAGACTTGAGAAATGAGAAGATCGGTTTTAAAATCCGCGCCCACACTCTAGCTAGGGTTCCTTACCTGTTGGTGGTGGGTGATAAAGAAGTTGAATCCGGATGCGTGTCGGTAAGAACGCAAGACGGTCAAGATTTGGGCAGTATGCCCGTTGATGCCTTCGCTACCCAGTTAAGCGAAGCCGTCGAGCAGCGCTCTCGGCATGAACATCCAGCCTAAGCGTCGCGCAAAGTAGATAGCGGTAGATAAAAGGTTAAAGACTCGTAGTGTTGAAAGAAGCTACAGTTATGAGCAAGCGTTAGTATTATTCATTGAGGAGCACTGATTATTAAGCAAATTCAAAGCGTTGGTAGCCAAGCGTGAAGGGTAAAGATAGCAAGCGGGCGATTATTAACGAAGCGATCGAGGCCAAAGAGCTCCGTTTGATCGGCGCTGACGGCGAGCAAGTCGGTGTTGTGACCATAGAGGCGGCCCTAACAGCCGCGCGTGAGGCATCGCTAGATCTTGTGCTAATTGCCGGAGACAGTGATCCAATAGTCTGCAAAATAATGGACTACGGTAAGCATTTATTCGATATCAAAAAGAAAAAAGCAGCCTCGAAAAAGAAACAAAAACAGATTCAAGTTAAAGAGATTAAGTTTCGCCCTGGTACAGAAGACGGCGATTACGCGGTTAAATTGCGCAACTTAACGCGCTTTTTAGAAGCCGGTGACAAAGCTAAAGTCACACTACGCTTTCGCGGACGTGAGATGGCTCACCAGAAAATAGGTTTGGAGTTACTCAAGCGGGTAGAGGCTGATCTAGAAGAGCTGGGCTCTGTAGAGCAATTTCCAAAAATGGAAGGTCGGCAAATGTCGATGGTTATAGCGCCAAGAAAAAACCGCTAGCCAGGCCAAGAACAAAATAAGACGTTAGCTACTAAAGCATGTTTAGCTAATAGATGAGAAAGTTTTTTAAAAAGTTGAGAGAAAGATCAAGCATAACCTGGCGTATTGGCCAGATATGCAGACAACGAGCTTTTACAGCTTGTATATTAGAAGTTCGATTACCGAGAGATAGTAAAATGCCAAAAGCAAAAGTACACAGCGGCGCGGCAAAGCGTTTTAAGAAAACCGCAGCCGGTTACAAGCGCAAAAGCGCCAACAAGAGCCACATTTTAACCAAGATGACGACCAAGCGTAAGCGGCAGCTTCGCGGCACGTCGATCATTGATGCGGCTGATAAGCCACTTATCGATAAAATGATGCGTAATAATTAAAAGAGTTTTACTCGTTTAATTGCAAGCATTGTTTCGATCATCCAGATTTAGTTAATAGGTTTACAACCAGGATCAATTACCATGGCAAGAGTAAAACGCGGTGTTGTAGCGCGTCGCAGACACAAAAAAATCTTAAAATTAGCCAAAGGCTATTACGGAGCGCGTTCACGTGTTTTTCGTGTGGCAAAGCAGGCGGTCACTAAAGCCGCGCAGTATGCTTACCGTGACCGTCGTCAGCGTAAGCGCCAGTTTCGCGCTTTGTGGATCACTCGCGTTAATGCAGCTTCTAGAGCCAATGGTCTAAGCTATAGCCGCTTTATTGCAGGTTTGAAAAAAGCTGGAATTATTCTTGATCGTCGTGTGTTGGCCGATCTTGCTGTTCACGATAAGCCAGCGTTTAGCAAAGTGGTTGATGCGGCCAAGGCCGCGCTAGCCTAAGCCTACCCGGGCGGCGGTGGCGTGTTAATCGCCTAGCAAGATTATTTTCAACCACCATCAGCAATTGTTGACGTGTGTTTTTGGCTTGATCTTGATCGCGTGAAAACCATCAATATTTAAAAGGGGAAAGGGCTTAACGTCTTTTCCCCTTTTGTGTTTAAGCGATATTTGATTTATTCACCTTGTTTGCTAAATCATTAGGTATTGCAGATGAGCTTTTAAATCAGGATCGAGTTTAGCGTGCCATTGTTGCTGCCTATCAGGTTTGCACTGGCGCGATTGCGGGGAGCTTGCAGCCTCGCGTTTAGCTTTGGGTTGCCGCGCTTCATTAATTGGGCGTCGCCTAGCTTACAATTGAATAAGAGAAGCGTTATGTCTGAATCTAATAATCCACAGCTCGAAGCCTTAGCTGCTGAGGCACTCGCAGAAATAAATGCGGCGCGTGAAACTGTGTTGCTCGACAAGGTGCGAGTTAATTATTTAGGTAAAAAAGGTTCCATCACTCAGCTGCTCAAGGCTTTAGGCAAGTTACCTGGCGATGAGCGTGCGGCAGCAGGCGCAGAAATCAATCGCGTTAAGCAAGAAGTGCAGTCGGCGCTAGAGCATCAGCGGGTAGCACTTGAAAATGCTGAATTGGCAGCGCGATTGGCCAGTGAAAAAATTGATGTGAGCTTAGCAGGGCGCGGCCGGCCGCAAGGTAGTGTGCATCCAGTGACCCGCACCATCGAGCGTATCCAAATGTATTTTGAGCAAGTGGGCTATGCGGTTGCCGAAGGCCCAGAAATAGAAGACGACTACCACAATTTTGAAGCGCTTAATATTCCTGCGCACCATCCCGCACGCGCCATGCACGACACCTTTTACGTCAGTGACTTTATCGGCGGTGCATCACAGGAGTCCGAAGCCGTAGCTAGCAGTAACGATATTAAATATGTTTTGCGCACACATACTTCGCCAGTGCAGGTAAGGGTGATGGAAAATAGCGAACCGCCGGTGCGTATTATTTGCCCAGGCCGAGTTTACCGATGTGATTCGGATCTAACCCATACACCTATGTTTCATCAGGTTGAAGGTTTAGTGGTTGATGAGCATGTAACGTTCGCTCATTTAAAAGGAGTGATTCAATCTTTTTTGAAGGTGTTTTTCGAAAAAGATTTAGCTGTGCGCTTTAGACCTAGTTATTTTCCGTTCACCGAGCCCTCGGCTGAAGTTGATATTGCTTGTGTGATGTGTAACGGGCAGGGCTGTAGAGTGTGTAAAAACACTGGCTGGTTAGAGGTGATGGGCTGCGGTATGGTGCATCCTAACGTCTTTTCGCATGTGGGCTACGATACCGAAAAATACACAGGATTTGCTTTTGGTATGGGTGTAGAGCGGCTTGCCATGCTGCGTTATGGCGTGAATGATTTACGTTTGTTTTTTGATAACGACGTGCGATTTTTAGCACAGTTTTCCTAGGTAGAAAGTAACACCATACCGACAGCGTGTTGAGCACAGTCATCAAATCGATCCGATGGCTGTCCATTAGATGATGATAAATACGGATAGTACAAAGCGATGAAAGTCAGTGAAGCCTGGTTACGAGAATGGGTAAATCCGTCAGTCTCAACTCAAGAGCTGGTGCATGCCTTAACAATGGCAGGCCTAGAGGTCGATGCCGTAGAGCCAGCAGCGCCCGAATTTAGTGGTGTAGTGGTGGGTTTGATTGAAGGCGTTGAGCCGCATCCCGATGCCGAGAAGTTGCGTGTCTGCAGTGTCACTGATGGCATGAGTAATTTTCAAGTGGTGTGTGGTGCGCCTAATGCTGCGGTAGGGATTAAAATACCGTTTGCTAAAGTTGGTGCGGCTTTGCCTGTGAGCCCATCTGCTGGCGCTAGCAGCGAGCCGAGCATGGCGATTAAAAAGGCCAAACTTCGCGGTGTTGAATCGTTTGGCATGCTGTGTGGCGCCTCTGAGCTAGGCCTAGAAGACACTGTGGACGGACTCATGATATTACCGGCTGACGCGCCGGTAGGTGATGACGTGCGCGCTTTGTTAGGCTTAGATGATGCGGTGATCGAGCTTGATTTAACGCCTAATCGGGGCGATTGCCTATCGGTGATGGGCGTAGCGCGCGAGGTGGGCGTGTTGACGAGTACGCGCATCGATGCACCGGCAATGCCTAGTACGCCGGCACAGATCGATACAGTGGCTGCTGTGCATCTTAGGGCGCCAGCTTACTGTCCACGTTATGTTGGACGCGTGATCTGCAATGTGGATGCAACGGCCGAAACCCCATTGTGGATGCGTGAAAAACTTCGCCGCGCTGGGTTGCGCAGTATCGATGCGGTGGTGGATGTTACCAACTATGTCATGTTGGAGTTAGGTCAGCCTTTGCACGCGTTCGATTTAGATAAAATTGCTGGAGATATTGAGGTTCGCCACGCTCAGCAGGGCGAACAAATTACCTTGTTAGATGACAGCTCCGTTGAGCTCGATGCCGACATGTTGGTGATTGCCGATGCTACGCAAGCGTTAGCGGTGGCCGGCATTATGGGTGGGGCCAGTTCAGCGGTATCCAGTGCTACACAGCACGTATTACTTGAAGCGGCTTTTTTCGTCCCCCAGCAACATGCCGGTAAAGCTCGGCAGCTGGGTATGCACACCGATTCATCGCATCGGTTTGAGCGAGGGGTCGATCGCTTGGGTCAAGAGCGCGCTATTGAGCGTGCCACCGAACTATTATTGTCAATTACTGGCGGTGAGGCAGGCCCCATCAATTTAGCTGATGCGGGTCAGCCACACACGCAGCAGCATGTTGATTTGCGTGCAGCGCGCATTAAGCGCGTGTTAGGTTTTGAGATGCCTGACGTCCAGGTTAACGATATTTTGTCACGGCTCGATTTTGTTCCGCGTCACATAGATCATGGTTGGCAAATAATGGTGCCGCCGCATCGCTTTGATATTGCCTGTGAGGCTGACTTGCTCGAAGAGTTGGCGCGTATTTATGGTTATGAAAACTTGCCCGTAGAGCCTCCACTGGCGCCTATGACTTTTTCATTGAAGCCTGAGTCGTCTACGCGCGCCGGTATTTTTCGCCAGCAATTGGTAGCGCGCGGCTATCGAGAAGCCATTACTTACAGTTTTATTGCCCCGCAGTTACATAGCCAGTTTTTTAATGATGCCCCTGGCGTGACGTTGGTCAATCCAATAGCCAGTGATATGTCGGTTATGCGAACGAGCCTGTTGCCCGGCTTGGTCACAGCCGCGGCCTACAATTTAAGCCGACAACAAAAGCGTTTGCAGTTGTTTGAAATGGGGCTGCGATTTGTTCCCCAAGCTGAAGGCGCAATTAAAGATCTAGATAGCTCCCTGGCGCAAACACCAACGCTCGCAGGATTATTGTGCGGTGATCGTTTAGCTGAGTCGTGGATGGCTAAACCAGAGTCTAATGAGGCGCCTGGCCAGAAGCCCGACCCCTTCGATTTTTACGATATAAAGGGTGATGTGGAGTCATTATTGGCGCTAACTGGTCACCCTGCGGCCAATGCGGTGGAATTTCGCACGATAAAGAGCGGCGAAAGCTATCCTTACCTGCACCCAGGCCAAAGTGCCGTGATCAGTTTGGCGGGCAAAGTGGTGGGTTTAGTAGGCCTTCTCCACCCCGAATTGCAGCGCAGCCTCGACATTGATCACGATATTTGGGTCTTTGAATTACATTTAAACTTGATTTCTGAGAAAAAAGTGCCAGAATTCAAAGAATTATCGAAGTTTCCTGAAGTGAGAAGAGACTTAGCGGTAATTGTTGATCAGGCGGTATTGGTGGGTGATGTGCTGGCTTGTGCCAGAAGCGCTGCCCGCAATGAGTTACAAGGCCTGGTTGTATTTGACCGCTATAGCGGAGAAGGCGTTGGTGAAGGTATGCAAAGTATAGGCCTCGGTCTTACTTGGCAGCACCCCTTGCGAACACTAAACGATGAAGAAGTTGCAACCCTGACCAATGAGGTTGTCGCAGCGTTACAGGAGCAGTTTAATGCTTCGTTGAGGTAGCGCGTAAGCCCTGCAAAAACTTGCGGCGGTGGCGACTGCAACGGTAACCGAAAAGGTGATCAGAGATGGCGCTAACCAAAGCAGAAATGGCCGAAAGGTTATTTAATGAATTGGGTTTAAACAAGCGAGAAGCGAAAGAAATTGTTGAGCTGTTTTTTGAAGAAATTCGTGCAGCGCTTGAAACCAACGAAACAGTCAAATTGTCGGGCTTTGGCAATTTTGATTTACGTGACAAAAAACAGCGGCCAGGCCGCAATCCCAAAACCGGCGAAGAGATTCCAATTTCTGCACGGCGCGTGGTAACATTCAAACCTGGTCAAAAACTCAAGCAACAAGTAGAAACTTATGTTGGAACCGAGCAACAATGAAGAACTCCCGGTAATACCCGGGAAACGTTATTTCACCATTGGTGAAGTCAGCGACTTGTGCGCGGTTAAACCGCATGTATTGCGTTATTGGGAGCAAGAATTTCCTCAGCTCAAGCCGGTAAAGCGCCGCGGTAACCGTCGTTATTATCAACGTCAAGACGTCATCATGATTCGTCAAATTCGTAGCTTGCTGTACAACCAAGGCTACACCATTGGTGGTGCAAGGCTGCAGCTCACTGGCGACAAAGCAAAAGACGATGGTTCGCAATCGCAGCAATTACTCAAGCAAATGATTGGCGAGCTTGAAGACGTTCTTGAAGTATTAAAGTGCTAATAGAGCCGTCATCGTAAATCCTTTTTCTACTTAGTAACCTCCTTACCAATTTCAAGCAAACAAATCGGGGCGTAGCGCAGTCTGGTAGCGCACTACACTGGGGGTGTAGTGGTCGCAGGTTCAAATCCTGCCGTCCCGACCATTAATAAAAAAGCCACCTAATAGGTGGCTTTTTTATTAATGGATGAGAGTGATGGCTTTGTTCTTCAGTGAGGCGCAGTCGGGGGTCGATCTGATGTAACGCTTGCGTTATGCTCCATTTCCATTTAATACACTTTATTTCTACCGGCTTTTTTTGCTTTATACATGGCTTTGTCGGCTTCGTTCACTGCTGTGATGATCGCTTTATTTTTTTCAAATGTACTGGTGCCAAAACTTGCCGTTAGCTGTCTCACTTCAGAAAATACATGCTGGCTGATTTTCCCCCTTAGCTCTTCAGCCAATACAAGCACTTGCTCTATTGATGTGTTAGCACAAACAATAAGGAACTCCTCTCCACCCCAGCGTCCTACTGTATCGGATCGCCGAATATTCTCTTTTAAAATAGCAGCGACCTCTACTAAAACTTTATCCCCAGTTATGTGCCCAAACTCGTCGTTAACTGCCTTGAAATTATCGATATCTGCAATAATCAAAGAACATGGGGTGTCGTATCGCTCAAAGTTATATTTTTGTTTTTCAAGTTCTTCATCGATACCACTGCGATTGTAGGTTTGGGTCAATGGATCAGTGTGTGATTTATCCTCTAGATTATCAATAGTGCCTGACACCCAGTGGGCCATGTCAACAAATTCATGCAGTAGTCGGCCTATTTCGTCTGTTCGAACTGTGTCGGCGAATTCGAATTCACCGTCGTGAATTTTTTTTACTTTATGGCGAAGATCAACTAAGGGGTTAATAAAATTTCTTATAAAATAAAAATATCCTGACGCACAAAAAACAATGAGTAATGCAACAGTGGCTCCCGCTGTCTGATAATAGCGTGTAAGTGATGCCCTGGCTTTTTTTAAATTGTTGTTGGTGCGAGATTCAAGCGCAAGAAAAGCACTGTTTATTTTATCCATTATTTTGGCTTTTCTTTGATGATAATCTTCACTGTTAATGATTGATAGCGCCAATAATTGATTGGGTTCAACTTTACTTATGTGGCTTCCGTCAGTGCTAATAGTAATTCCATCCATCGCATGAAAGGCTTGTATTTCGATTTTAATTAATTCGTCAGAAAGTGATTTGGCATCATTAAGTAGTGATATTTCTTTGGTTGAAAAATTCAGTTCTTCCATTAATGTCAAGATCGATGCTTGCCGAGTGTTATTTCGAGTGTAATTATGATCTGCAGCAACATAGTCCCAATAAACGAGGTCGTAACGATCGGGGCGAGGTTGCTCGCCATCACGTATATCCCTAATGGTTTCAAAGTACTCCTTAAAATGTGGATCCCCTGTGGCCATATAAGTGCGAGCCATGCGAGTTAATTCATCAGACGTCATACGCAGTTCGGCTGCAAGTTTATGAGACGAAAACTGACGATTCTGCAGATCCGTTAATTTTGTAGACTGATTAACAATAAGGCCTAGAAGAATTAGTAGTGTTATTGTTAAGGCGGACAATGTTATAAAGTTAGCAAGTATTTTTTGACTAATGTTAATGTGCATAAGTTTCCCTGTTTTTTACAACATGCTTCACTTATAAAAAAGTTCTTGCAGCGCAAGCAAGAATAGTTAGCTTTAATTGTAAAATACTAGCGACAACAAACAATAATATGTCTCGCTGATCCCTTTGTTAAATGAAGGCTGTGAAGCCATATCTAACGGTACTCACTTCAACAATAAATAAAATAAAATAGCGAGCGAAAGTTATATTTCATTCAACGAATTCATTGCTCGAGTGAGTTTTTTTCGCTCATTGCTTTCTTGCATCAGTAGGCTATTAACCACAACAGACAAACGCAGTGAATCTATCGAGGCAGACGCCACTTCTAAAACAGACACGACATAATCGGCTAGGGCCTGGCCAAGCTTTAACAAATCAGTAGCTGACAGGGTGCTTTCAATCGCGAGGGTAGACAAAAACTCGTCAGGCGTTGGTTCTGCATTTAGCGAGAAGGGTAGCCAAGTATCAAGTAGCTGGTGTTGCTCGGAATCTTGTAAGTAGTGTGCGAGGCTCTGCTGCATGCGCTGCTGGTAATCATGCAGGTAGCAAAGAGCCATTGTATTGCGCTCATCGTTGCATTGCTCTTGCGCCGCACTGAGTCGCTGCGCGGCTTGTGCATGAAAGTCGACAATGCTCGACATGAAGTCATGCGCGGTTTCATAGGTCTGCACTAGCTCAACCTCCCTCTCCATGGTTTTTTTTAAATCCCGCCAATTAACTGCACGATCTTAGGGAGTCTAACTGAATGGCCAAGGTCAAATATTGACGGTTGTCAATTTCATGTGGGAAGAGTGGTTCGTGGAGATGCACTGATGCTTTGCACCAAGAGCTGGCGCAAAGTCCGTACTGGTAGTGCCGAGCATTTAGGTGTATTGCCGAATTTCATCGGCTGTAGCCAGTGGCCGGCCCGAGTCCTGAATCGCTTTGAGTCCTTGTTCAAGCAGCTCGTTATTACAAAGCATTGTGCCTAAGGGCGCGTCTTCGAGCCCTACGCGCAGGTGAGCGCCGAGTTCTAGCGCCATAGGCATAAGGGTCTCAACATTGGCATCGAGCCCAGAGATCATCCACGGCGCTCTGGGGCATGTTTGTGCAAGGTGTTGCGCATAGAATTCGAGTGCGAACTCGCTGGGTGTGGTTCCAAACAGCAAGTGGTCGGAAAACATAAGGCGGTAAATGGGCGTTTTTAACGAACAATACTGCGCAGCCAAGGCTGCCCCTAAGCGCGCAAAGCCCGGTTCGTAAATAGCGTAAGCGGGGCGCCAGCCATCTGCCACAGCTAGGGCTAAGCCCGCTTTAATGTGATCGTCGGGGTTGGTGTAGCAAAGGCCGTCTAGCGAGGCTTCAATGTGTATAGGATGCGTGATGTTGACGCTGCCCGGGTCTATCACCGCCCACTCGAGCAAGCCGCGCTGCGCGAGTGTTTTAATGGGGGCATAACGCTCGGCAATGGTGCCGTGCAGGGCAAGCGTTGGGTACACAATGGCATCGCATTGTTCACGTATGCCCTCGATGACGCGGGTGTATAAATCGGCGTCTTCGGTGGGTTGGCTGTGCTCATCGTAAACATGCAAGTGTATGATGGCTGCGCCTTCTTTTGCGCACGCAATGCCTTGTTCAATAATAGCGCTAGGCGTTGTGGGAATGCCAGGCTGCATGGCTTGGCCTGCAGCACCGTTTAAGGCAACTTCTAGCCAAACTGGTTGAGTCGATTTCGTAGTCATCAGGTTGCCTTATGATTAAATGCCAAGTGAACGGAGCTTGTGTGCTCGTGCAGTAAACGTTTGTGTCAGTATATGTGTTGTGAGCGTTCAGCAAAGAGAGCAGGGTGGATGCGTTAGCGATTGTAACGCGCCCAACCGCCGAGTAAACTTAAAAATAATCAAGCTACCTATAGCAATGGCATCAAAGAAAACAATGGCTTTTAAATTAGATCAGTCAAAGTTATTCAATCAACAGCCTAAACCTACCTTTTATCAAAGCCGGAGATAACATGTGGTATGCCATTATTAGTGAAGACGTTGACAATAGCTGGCCGCTGCGCGTGGAGCATCGAGCAGCGCACCTTGAGCGTTTAACCGAGCTTAACAATGTCGGCAAGCTATTGGTGGCTGGCCCGCATCCCGCTGCCGACACCGAAGATTTTGCCAGTTGTGGTGTTACAGGCAGCTTAATTGTGGCGCAGTTTGATTCACTCCAAGCCGCCCAGGCTTGGGCCAACCAAGACCCCTATGTGCTCAACAATATCCATGCAACGGTGATAGTAAAGCCGTTTAAGAAGGTTTTGCCCTGATTAATAGCGCTTATTGGTGGCTATGTGGTCAGTTGTGCTGTAGTACTATAATCAAAATAACGCCCTGTTAATCCTTTACCCGAGCGGCCCTTGAATAGACAAACTGGCACGAGCGAGCACAATAAAACTCTGATGCGGCGCGCTACTTATGCCTCGGTTGCAATAGCGTCGGTGCTGATTGTGATAAAGCTAGTGGGCTGGGTGATGACCGGCTCGCTCAGTATTCTTGCTTCGTTAATTGATTCGGCGCTCGATGCGATTGTGTCGGTGATCAATTTGTTGGCGGTGCGTTATTCGCTTACACCGCCCGACCCCGAGCACCGTTTTGGGCACGGTAAAGCCGAGCCACTGGTGGGTTTGCTGCAGGTGGGTTTTATTTGTGCATCGGCGATTTTTTTGGTGGTGCACGCACTTGAGCGATTACGTTTTACGGTTGAAGTGACGCACGCTGATATTGGCATAGCCATTATGCTTATTGCCACGGTGTTGACGGCCGTGTTGGTGCTGTATCAGCGGCATGTGGTGCGCGTGACGCAGTCAACGGTCATAGCCACCGACTCGCTCCATTATCTCACCGACTTGCTCACTAACCTCAGTGTGCTGGCGGCACTGGCTTTAAGTTTTTATGGCTGGTCTAACGTCGATGCTATTGTGGCAATGTTTATTGCGGCCTTTATTTTTTTTAGTGCAATAGCCATTGGCGTTAAATCATTTCAGCAGTTAATGGATCATGAAATTCCCGCCGACGAAAAAGCCAAGCTGTTAGCCCTACTCAATACCAAGCCTGAAATATTAGGTATACATGATTTGCGTACGCGCGAGTCGGGCCAAAACCGATTTATTCAAATGCATCTCGACCTTGATGAGAATTTATCGCTGCTTGAGGCGCACCAAATTGTCGACATGATTGAAGAAGAAGTGTCGCAGCTGATTCGTGGTGCCGATGTGATCGTGCATCCCGACCCTGTCGATCCTAAAAATCCACGCACTCCGCGTCAACCCATTGAATTTAATCGTTAGTCGGTAAAATATTTGATGGTTGATAGGCAACAAACTCAAACGGCCCCCTAGGGAGCCGCTGTGGCTATTCAATCAATGTTTAGCTTTGTTTGCGCCTTACCATTAACAGTCCAGCTAAAGCTGACCCTAGCAGCCATGCTGCAGCAGGTACAGGAACAGCGGTGCCAGCCATGCCATCGGTTACCGCCCAGACATAAAACTCGTTCGACTTTGAGAAGGATGATTGTGTGCCAGAAGCCATAGTGAAGTAGTAGGCGAGAGTTGAGCTTCCGGAGTCAAAGCCTGTCCAATAAAAATCGTTTTGAATATTGCTGAACAACGCTAAATTAGTTGAGTTGGTTCCAGAGGTGATGTTTGATCCCGCCGTAGCACCGAAATTTTGAAAAAATTGATAGCCCAGCTCATCATCCGTGTCGCTGGCTGCATTGCCGCAGCTGGTTCCTACGCAGGTTGACGCCGTGGGTTGCCGCCATGCGGTCACGCCGAGGTGGCTAGTGCTATTTAAATTTGTGACGAAGTCTTCAGCGGCATTCCAATTCAGCTGTCCGCCTGCCGAGTTAGCGTTAGCCAGCCAAGTAATGTCAAGCACATCATCGTAAACGCCTTCATGGCCATTGCTAAGGTCGCCATCAAGGTCGCGCATTTCCAGCGCAGCGTTGGACGAGCACGACAGTGCAAGCAGCGTGGCAGCGATAAGAGGGTTTTTCATTGAATACTCCTGATTATTAAAATTCAGGAGCCAAGGGGATTTGCATTTGAACAGATATTGGGCAAAAGGTCAATAGTTGAACAGGCGGTATTTTGAGGTTAGTGGTAATCACGTTGAAGCTGTTTTGAGTGACGACAAAAAAACGGCCCCTTGAGGAGCCGTTGTGGGTATTGCTTGCGCTGCTAGATGCGCTTTGGTGCTAGTAGGGTTGCCTGCGTTTAAACAGGGCCAAGCCTACTAGCGCACTGCCAAACAGCCATACCGCAGCAGGAACCGGAATAGTCGCTACCGATATTTGGATAGGTACGTTTTTCTTTTGGATAAAGGCAGTTTCACCCGAAGCCGTCGTGTTGGCGGTTAAATTATTTTGAATTTGAAACAGTATTGATGTTTCGTTTTCCCAGGCCCAGTCGTTGGTGTTGGTTAAGTTCCAAAGATTGGTACTGCCATCTTGTGGCGAGTTGATCGTGCCCGTTTGTTCTAACACAGTATTGGTGGGTGAGGCGCCTATTGTCAGGCTGGTTACCGATGTAAACAGCGACGCTGCAACGCTACTACCCGCACCATTTAAAAGGTAATCCCCAGACTCGGCCACCTCTATTGAATCAATAAAAAAGCTTGTGTTGGTATTCTGCGAAACCAGTATGTTTAACGTGTCGGTAACCACACCCGGGTTACTTCCATCGGTCGACTCATTTTCAAAATCGGTGGGTAGAAAAAACAGCTTATTGCCAACTACCCAGCCCGCGCCATAGAGGGTTGCGTCGTCGTAGGTGAAGTTAACGTCGGTACCTATCTTTGTGACTGTGGCAGCGTTAATTGGGCTTGCCATAAACAAGAAGGCGCCAAGCATATATACGGATTGATTAAGAGATTTCATCTCCAGGTTCTCTTCAATTTTATTTAAGTTATTTTAGTGACTGTTGGCGCAAAAATGCAGAGCGATACTTACACACAGATTCGACGTAAGCCTTCATGATTTTGCGCTGTTCAAGGCTTGTCTCTATTTATACAGGGGAGCACAAATAGGTCCTTTAGCACTTGCAGCAATAAGATGCTAACACCAGTGGTGTATGAATACCAAGCGTTTTATGAAATAACTCGGTTATGGTTATTTAATGTACAAAAGGCGTTATGCATGCCATCTGTATAGCTTGGTCAGGGGGCTGTTGTTAAGTGTATTTGAGCGGGCGATGAGGGCTGCGGTGAGCCCGAGCCTGTCACTTTTTGTTGACTGATGCGAAGCTAAATGCTGAAAGAAAATCAACTAAAAGCAAAAAGAAGGCTATAGGTATTTTTGTATATTGATTGAATTGGTGCCCGGGGCCGGACTTGAACCGGCACGAGGGTCACCCCTCGAGGGATTTTAAGTCCCTTGCGTCTACCAATTTCGCCACCCGGGCAGGGTATAACTACTGAGGCTTGGTTGAGCCTTTTGAAATGGAGGCGCGGGTCGGAATCGAACCGACGATGGCGGAGTTGCAGTCCACAGCATTACCACTTTGCTACCGCGCCAAACTTGCTTTAAAGCGTTTTCGTTTGCCGGTTAGATGACCGACGTCTTTTCATCAGTTAAGGGCGCCGGGTTTGCAGTGTGCTGCTTTACCACTCTGCCACCGAGCTTGTTAATCGTTTTGCTTTCAAGGCCCGAGCATCAGTATGGTTGATGCTAGCGCTTAAATCAAAATCGCCCGCCAATTCGGCAGGCGATGTTTAAATGGAGCGGGAAACCGGGTTCGAACCGGCGACCTCAACCTTGGCAAGGTTGCGCTCTACCAACTGAGCTATTCCCGCAAATCTTCTATCTTGATGCTTTGGTTAACGCCTTCAAACCACCGCGTTTTATTGGTGACCTTGAGCTTGCCGCATCATTTCGAGGCGCGTATTGTAAGTTTAAATCATTTGATGTCAAGTCGCTGAGAATATTCAATTTTTTTGATAGGTGAATAACGTCGCTAAGTAGTATTTTCAAAGGCCGTGATATGACCCAATGGGGCGAAATAAAGCTACATAGAGTCACTTAAATCACGCCAGGCAGCTTTCATATACACCGTCATCGACCAAATAGTGAGTATTGCCGCTACATAAAGCGCAATAAAACCTATGGCTTCAATACGCTGGTCAACAACGCTGGTTTGCGTGAGTAGCACAATAATGGCAATCATTTGCATAGTAGTTTTGAATTTGCCAATGATCGAAACTGCCACGCTTGTGCGCTTGCCAATTTCGGCCATCCATTCGCGCAGCGCCGAAATGACAATTTCGCGGCCAATAATAATAGCCACCGGCACAGTAAACCAAGGGTGGGGGTATTGCTCAAGCAGCAGCACCAGCGCCACAGCTACCATGAGTTTATCGGCTACCGGATCAAGAAAGGCGCCAAAAGGAGTGCTTTGATTGAGCCTGCGGGCCAAGTAACCATCTACCCAGTCGGTAATTGCGGCCACCGAAAAAATACCCGCCGCGGCAATACCTGTCCACGTATACGGTAAGTACACGACGCCAACGAGTACCGGAATAAGCAGTATTCGCATCAAGGTGAGCGTGTTGGGTATATTCATGTTTGCCATAGGTCGGCCAATAGCGTCTCTGTAATGCAATCGGAAGATTGCGCGAGATCATTTAATTCGTTATACATTTTATGCGTTATGTAGCGCAGCATAAACGTCTTGAGCAATCTTTTTACTAATTCCGGGCACTTTAACCAAATCATCGACCGTTGCACGCTCAATTTCTTGCCAGCCGCCAAAATGTTTAAGCAATTGCTGGCGTCTTTTGGGCCCTACGCCTTCAATACCTTCTAGCGGTGAGCTGTTGCGCTTTTTGGCGCGCCGAGCACGATGACCGGTAATGGCAAAACGATGCGCCTCGTCGCGAATTTGTTGAATGAGATGCAGCGAGGCAGAGTCGGACGGTAGGCGCACTACATTTTCATGGCTGCCAACAAATAAGGTCTCAAATCCAGGCTTGCGGGTGGCTCCTTTGGCCACGCCAATCATTAATACCCCTTCAATACCAAGCGTATCGAATACCTCGCGTGCTTGCGTCAGCTGACCTTTGCCGCCGTCAATAAGTAAGATGTCAGGCAGAGCCGCCTCGCCTTTTTGTAGGCGTTTGTAGCGTCTTGTAAGCGCTTGGGACATGGCGGCATAGTCGTCGCCACCGGTGATGCCTTCGATATTAAATTTGCGGTAGTCACTCTTTTTAGCCCCCTCGCGGTCAAATACAACGCACGAAGCAACCGTTTGCTCGCCACTGCTGTGGCTTATGTCAAAGCATTCAATGCGTGTGGGCGGGGATTCTAAGTCGAGGTCTTGTTGCAGCTCATTAAAGCGTTGTTCAATTTGTTGGCGGCTGTGAAGCCTTGCTGTTAAATTTTGTTGGGCTGTTTCATTCGCCATATTCACCCAGCGCGCTCGCCCAGCCTTGACGTTGTGTAATAGGGTGACTTGTTTAGCACTGCGCTCGCTTAATGCCGCGGCTAATTCACAAGCGCTGTCGAGGGCGCAATGGGTGATGATTTCTGCTGGTACGCTGCCCAGGCTGCCACCGCCGGTGAGGTAGCTGTGGGCAATAAAGGCTTCGAGTAATTCAGCAGGGTTTTCAATAAGCCCCGATTTGGGGTAAAAGCTGCGGCTACCCAATACCCGGCCACGGCGTACATATAACGCTTGGATACAAGCGTGCCCGGCGCTCACGGCCGCGGCTAATATATCAATGTCGCCACGGTTACCCTCTACATATTGATTTTCTTGAACACGGCGCAGGTAAGTAATTTGGTCGCGTTTTTGGGCGGCGGTTTCATAGTCTAGTTGAGCTGCTGCGCGCTCCATATCAGCCGTTAGCTCAGTACCTAGCGTGTCGGCTTTACCCTCTAAAAAAAGGCTCGACTGCCGCACGGTGCCTGCGTAGTCTTGAGGCTCAATGAGCTTTACGCAAGGCGCCGAACAGCGGCCAATTTGGTGTTGCAGGCACGGTCTCGAACGATTGTTAAAAAAGCTATCTTCACACTGACGCACCTTAAATACTTTTTGCAATAAGTTGAGGCTTTCACGCACAGCTTGACTGCTAGGGAAGGGGCCGAAGTAACGGCCTTTTAAACGCTTACTGCCTCGATAAAATGAAAGTCTGGGGTATTCATGGTCTGACAGAAATATATAGGGGTAGGATTTATCGTCACGAAATAAAACATTGTAAGGCGGGCGCTCAGCGTTGATGAGGTTGCGTTCAAGAATAAGTGCCTGGGTTTCACTAGTGGTTACCGTGACATCAATGCGGGCAATTTTACTTACCATAACGCTGGTTTTTGCGCTTGGGTGGTCATTGCGAAAATAGCTGGTTAGTCGTTTTTTTAAGTTTTTAGCTTTGCCAATGTAAAGATGGTCGCCATTATGGTCGTACATTTGATAAACGCCGGCACGCTGCGAGCAAGCACTTAAAAAACTTTTTGCGTCGAAGGCATTAGCAGCGCCAGGCAGTGGGGCAGGGCGGGCAACCGTGCCGGCTAAATCTTTATTTTGTGCCTGATCAAGCTGACCATTGGATTCGCTGTGGTTC
>Ga0206129_10001687_pt1 | contig 29358 bp, 44 predicted proteins | sample Helgoland_Spring_8_FD_148616 | JGI IMG/M metagenome (GOLD analysis project Ga0206129, IMG submission 148616) | Pelagic subsurface seawater microbial communities from Kabeltonne, Helgoland, North Sea - Helgoland_Spring_Bloom_20160502_2 | ecosystem: Environmental > Aquatic > Marine > Epipelagic ...
GAGCAGCTTTCGAATACCACAAAGAAGTTCAGCAGCGAGGAACTGGAGGCATTGATTGACGTCTACAACCGCAGACTCCGGAAGTTGTGACTTTGGACGGCTACCTCTCCCGCAATTACGACGACCTGCTTCAGGCCGCGTATCGGATTGCAGGGAAGGACGGGCCGGACCTACTCCATGAGGTCATCCTCCAGCTGTACCAAACCAAACAGGACACCATCGACGGCCTACTCGAAAGGGACCAGATGAAGTATTGGGTCCTGCGGGTGATGGTCAACAACTACAACTCGAAGACGTCCCGGTATCACTACAAGTGGAGGAAGGACATCGAGCGCCGCCGCAAGTTCGCCCGGCACATTGTCGACTGGTGGGACGGGGACGGCGTAGCGGCACACCGCGACGAGCTCCTGACGCATATCGAGGAGCGCCTTGCCGATTTGCCGTGGTTTGACGCTGAGGTGTTTGCCATATACTTCGAAGAGGGCCACACGCTCGATTCATTCGCCGAGGCGACGGGCATCAGCCGCCACAAACTATACACTACGATACGACGTGTCAGAAAAGAAATCCAAGGGGCTCGGCGACCAGATCGCGAAGCTGACGAAGGCGACGGGAATCGATAAGCTCGTCCACGCCGTAGTTGAGGACTGCGGGTGTGAGGAACGCCGCGCGAAACTCAACGCCCAGTTCCCCGGTCGCAACGTGGAGATGTCCGCCGAGGACGTGAGCGCCTTCGCGGAGCTGTTGCCAGCGATAGACAAGGGCGTATTGAACCGCGCCGAGACGCGCACCATGTACGATATTTTCAATCAGACCTTCAGCGCCAACGAGAGGCCGTGCAGTTGTGCGGGCAAGAACAAGCGCATGGTCAAAAAACTACGACGAGCCTATGAGTATTCGTGTAAACCTTAAGACGTGGAGCAATTACCCGGACGCGGTAAGCAATAACGCCAAGCGCGGGATCGAGCTAAACGAGAAGGTGGGCAACAAGTGCGCCACCCAGGTCGGGAAGGTCCGCGCCCAACAGCTCGCCAAGGGTGAGCCGGTCTCTTTCGATACGGTTCAGCGGATGTATTCATATCTATCTCGTGCGGAAGAGTATTATGACGAATCCGATACCAAAGCATGCGGAACAATTTCGTATCTTCTATGGGGTGGACTGGCCGGGAAACGGTGGGCAGGGAAGATCATGAAGGAAGAGGGGAGGTTGTAAATTTGTATACTTGCCGCACACACAAGCAAACAATGACCCATGGTAGTCTTTTCTCAGGCATCGGAGGGTTCGACCTCGCCGCTCAATGGATGGGGTGGAACAATGTCTTCCACGTCGAGCGCGATCCGTTCTGCCGGCAAGTCCTCGCCCACCACTTCCCCGAATCCCAATCCTTCGACGATGTCAAAGCCTTCGACGCAACTCCGTTTCGAGGACGTTTACGAGTCCTTTCGGGTGGCTTCCCCTGCCAGCCCTTTAGTGCAGCAGGAAAGCGGGCCGGGACATCCGACGATAGATATCTCTGGCCGGAGATGTTTAGAATCATACGAGAGGCTCGCCCCACCTATGTCGTGGCGGAGAACGTTCGCGGCCTCATTAGTTGGAATGAAGGGATGGTTCTCGACACGGTGTGCGCTGACTTGGAAGGTGAAGGCTACGAAGTCTTCCCGGTCGTACTTCCTGCTGCAAGCGTCAACGCGCCGCACCGCCGCGACAGAATTTGGATTGTGGCTCACGCCCACGACCAGAGAGGAGCCGGTGGACCTCGACAAGTTCAAGGCGCGGATGGAGAAGTACCCCAACGGGACGACCATGCCCAACCTTGCTACGCAGGTTCAACAGATGCTACCAACGCCGAGGACAGCAGGACTATTGGGCGGGTCAGGGTCGCGGCAGATGATGACTACAGCGGTAGCACAGGGGCAATTCACACCGCAGGAAGGAGAAGCTATGATAGGAACGAAGCTGCTACCAACGCCGAACGCATCGGACGCGAAGGGAGGGGGAACGGGGGAGACGGATTACGCGCACAAACACTCGTTGGACCGCTTGAAGTACACGGCGTCAACAGGAATGCTCCCCACCCCAGCAGCCGGGGACGGACACAAGACCACGAGCAACACCCGGCAGAAAAACCTGAATTATCTCGCACCCGTTGGGAGCGGTTCCCAACTGTCGCCCCGGTTTGTGGAGGAAATGATGGGCTTCCCCAAAGGCTGGACGGTATCACCTTTCCAAAGTGGCGACGAGAGTCAATAAAGGCCTATGGAAACGCCATCGTCCCACAGGTAGCTTATCAGATATTTCAAGCACTCAATGAGTAAGGAGGTCGTATATCAGCGGGTAATCGAGAGGGACGGCAGGAAGTACCTAGAGACTGGATTTGAGCAGCAGACCCCAACGGGAAAGATCCGCACCGCCCGCTTTGAGACCTACCGAGACCCCAACACACAAAAGAAACTGTTTTGAAGGCAGACATAAACACCATAAAGGAGAACCCGCACAACCCCCGGACTATTACGGAGGAGAAGTTCCGCAAGCTGGTCAAGAGCCTCAAGGAATTTCCGGAGATGTTAGAGGCTCGCCCCATCGTAGTCGACAAGGACAACATCGTCCTCGGCGGAAACATGAGACTAAAGGCAGCCCGCGAAGCTGGCCTAACGGAAGTCCCGATATACCGATCGGAGTGGAGCCACGATAAGTCCAGCGAGTTCATCATTAAGGATAACGTCGGCTTTGGCGAGTGGGATTGGGATATGCTAGGCAACGAGTGGGATGTCTACCCCTTGACCGAGTGGGGTTTGGATGTATGGACTCCGGAGGAGGAGGTGGAAGGATTGACGGACCCGGATGAGGTGCCGGAGGTTCCTGCCGACCCCGTGACCCAGCTCGGCGACCTGTGGATTCTTGGACAGCATCGCCTCTTGTGTGGTGATTCTACCAAAGCCGAGGACGTGGAACGCCTTATGGATGGGGCAACGGCTGACGCGCTTGTTACCGACCCGCCCTACGGCATCAAGTATTCAGGCAAAGGGCAAAAGGGCAAGGCAAAGGCGAACAACTTTGGGCAAATCTTGGGGGACGGAAGCACCACGGCGGCAAGAGACGTGTACACGGCAACAAGAAAAACCGAATACCCATTCGAGTGTTGGTGGGGTGCGAACTACTACTGCGACATTCTCGATGGCGAAAGGTCTTGGATAGTTTGGAATAAGGAAGTTGTAGGGGAAAATTACAGCGCGGCTGAATTGGCTTGGACAAATCAAGAGGGCAGAACTCGAATGTTTACTCACCAATGGCACGGCATGATTAAGGCAAGCGAGCAAGGTCAAGCAAGAATGCACCCCACCCAAAAGCCCGTCGAGTTGTTTGTCTGGCTTGTCAATGAGTTTAAGTTGTCTTTTTTGTACGACCCCTTTCTCGGTTCAGGTTCTACCCTCATCGCCGCAGAGAAGACAGGGCGCAAGTGCTACGGCATGGAACTCGACCCGAAATATTGCGACGTCATCGTCAAACGCTGGGAAGACTTCACCGGACAGAAGGCCGAGAAGCAATGAACGACTACGCATACCGCGCCACCTTCTACGGCTACGTCGGGATTCTGGCCCTCCTGCTATATTTGGCCCTGTATGGCTGAAATCTACCGCGCTGTCTTCACGTGTCCTGAACTCGACGAGAGAACGGTGTGGTACGTCTCCAACAGGAGAGCCGCCGATATCATGCTCTCCCGACACATACGGACAGAGGCAAGTACCAACATAGCTTCGAAGTATAAACGGGTAGAGTACACGATGACCGTAACACCGGTATTTACAGGCACCGCCGACGCAGGGTATGACCCGACTATTTAGACAACTATGGACGTACAAAAAAAAGCGATGGTTCAAGCCTTGGAAAAGGCTCTCGGAATTGTGACCCAAGCGTGCAAGGTGGTGGGCATCTCCCGCCAAACCCATTACAACTGGATGGAAGCCGACGCGGAGTACAAGGCAGCCGTGGCCGAGCTGTCCGATGTAGCCCTGGACTTCGCCGAGAGCAAGCTCCACAAGCTCATCGACGGAGGCAATCCCGCCGCCACTATCTTCTACCTGAAGACCAAGGGCAAGGAGCGGGGGTACGTGGAGCGTCAAGAGATAGCCGTCGCCGAGAAGAAGCCGCTGTCTTGGTTCACCGATGACAACGCCGACGTATCATGACCAAAGCCGAGTGCAGACAATCGAAAGCCATGCTTGAGGAAATGCTCAAGGAGCGCGGCATTGAGTACACTAACCCATCCAGCGGAGCGTACCGCATCGGGGAGGTCGTCTACTTCTACAAGATGCGAGGATACCAGAAGCATCACCAATGGCACGTTTTCAAGAGCCACGCGGAGTTTCTGGATAGCCTGTGAAGCAGCCCGCCACCTACTACCACGTCAAAGGCTGCGCCTCCCGGATCCAAGTCCACCAAGGGGGCACAAGGAGCGGGAAGACGTACTCTATCCTCCAGAGTATCGTCGAGCTCTGTTACGAGAACGAGAACGCCGGGGCGGTCATCACCATCGCCCGGAAGACATTCCCCGCGCTACGGGCTACGGCCATGAGGGACTTCTTCGAAATCTTAGAACGGGAGGACATCTACAACCCCGACCTCCACAACAAGTCAGAGGCGAACTATGTCCTCTTTGGGAACCTCGTGGAGTTCATCAGCGTAGACCAGCCGCAGAAGGTCAGGGGAAGAAAGCGACAGGTCCTATTCATCAACGAGGCCAACGAGCTGAGCCTGGAGGACTGGAGGCAGCTCCTACTCCGTACCACGCGCAAGGTGGTGATTGACTTCAACCCCTCGGACGAATATCATTGGATTTACGAGGAGGTAATACCCCGAACCGATGCGAGTTTCTTCCGCACTACGTACAAGGACAACCCCTACCTCGACAAGGCCACCATCCAAGAGATAGAACGCCTTAAGGATGCAGACCCGAACTATTGGCGCATCTACGGACTCGGAGAAAGGGGCGTCAATCAAGCCGCTGTATTTACGTGGGAGGTGGGAGAGATAGCCGGCAAGAGGATAGGCACGGGCCTCGACTTTGGATTCACCAACGACCCGACAGCCGTCATCGATGTCTACCTTGACGGGCATACCTTGATACTTCACGAGCGCCTGTACTCGACAGGACTCACAAACCCGGACATAGGCGAAGAGCTCGACAAGCTGGACGTCGAGACCATCATCGCAGACTCAGCCGAGCCGAAGAGTATTGAGGAGCTTTTCAGATTGGGGCACAACGTCAAGCCCGCACGGAAGGGACCGGACTCGATCCGTCAGGGTATCGACATCATGAGACGACACAAGCTCCTGGTGACCGCTGAGAGCACGCACCTACAGAAAGAACTCCGGGCGTACCGATGGGAGCAGGACAAGAACGGGCGCAACCTCAACCGACCAGTGGACAAGGACAACCACGGGATTGATGCGGTGCGGTACGTGTGTCTCAATCTGCTGACTACCTCCCGGTCGGGTTCCTACTTCCTCGCATAAAAGCAAATTATTTTTGCGTGAATGTTTGGAGAAGCAAAACATTGTCGTATATTTGCTATGTCAACAACGACAAACAAACACACAACGACATGAACGAAAACAACCCCTCCATCCACGAAGCCTTTGAAGCAATCCTTGAACTGGTTGAATTGGATTACATGGATTGAACGATAACAAGTGGAGGCGGCCTACGTTAAATGCCGCAAGTTGCACGGGAGCTCACGTGCTGCGGGAGGGGCTGAACCCCTCCTTTTTTTATGTCCCTACCTTTCGTCTATTTGATAGCGTGAACAAGACCGTAACGATACCGGAGAACCTCTACGACATCACCGTCGACCAGTACCTCCAAATCCAAGCGATACCCGAAGGGGACGAGCTGGATCAGGTAGTGCGTACAATCTGCATACTGTGTCACATGGACCGCGCTGAGGTCATGGCGATGGAGCAGAAGGATATCCAATACATCGGGGGCGTCATCGGTGGCATCTTGGACAAGTACGACGACACGTACCCCGTCGAGCGTATCATCGAGCTGGACCAACGCTACGGATTCCATCCGAACCTCTCACGGATCACAGTCGCCGAGTTCGCAGACATCGAGACGCTGTGCAAGGACTCCCTCGACAAACACCTTCCCCAAGTGATGGGCATCCTCTACCGCCCTATCGTAGAGGAGCACGGCGAATTTTACCGCATCGCAGACTACGACGGAGAGGACCGCTCGGAGTTCTTCCGGGAGATGAAGATGGCGCACGCACTCGGTGCCGCCGCTTTTTTTTTGCGTATCGGGAAGGGATTAGTCGACGCTTTGGACAGCTATTCCAAGGCGGTGAAGGATCCAAGCTATCCGAAAAATACGGATGGTTCGCCACGTTCGTACATCTCGCAGGGGAGGACATTACTAAACTATCGCAGGTGGAAAGGACTCACCTCGAAACGGCGCTCGCCTGGCTCGCCTACGAACAAGACCGGGCGCTTCTGGAGAAACAAAAATTGAACACATGATAAGCGAACACACCCGGAACATGGTCTTGGCTTGGCCGAAGGAGCAGAAATTGAACGCCCTAAAAGAACTTCAGGACAAGGGGGAATTTAATATGCTCGTGGAACTGATGAACGTGTACCTCACGTCGCCAGTATCTGAAGGCGGTCTGTCATCCGAACTCATCAAAAAAACCCTGAACACATGAGAACAGTTAACCAAATCATCGACGAGCTGGGCACCATCGCCCTCGATCACCGCTTCATTAATTCCTTCAAGGAAGGCGAGATGTCGGAGGTCGATATTCAGAAGCTGGCCGGAAACAAGTACCCCATCTGCTACGCGGACATATCAGGCGCCACCATCGAGAAGGGCGTCTTGACGTACTCGCTCGACATCCTTGTGATGGATATGATACTGCCCGGACAGACCGACGCCCAAGAGCAGTATTCGGACACCTTGCGCACGCTGATTGACATCGTGAGCCAATACGCTCAGGTCTTGTCTGCACAGTCGGACGTGGACCGCGACGTTCGTATCTCTCTCCCGGTGGACTGTGAGCCGTTTACCGCACGCTTCGACAATCTCCTCACGGGATGGGTGGGTACGGTGCAGCTCCAGACGTCCAATACGCTCGACCTTTGCGCGGCGGCTTTCGCATAAGGGAGAAATTTATTTGTGTATTTGTTTGGTGGTTGAATGTTTCTGCCTATCTTTGAGACATCAAACAAGGCAAACAAAACGACATGACCATCAGCAGCGACACACTTTACACCGGCGAGATTCGCATCGAGGAAAACGGTTCCAAGTCCTCTCTGGACCTCAGCCTCCTGCTTGATGATGTATCCTGCATCGAGATGAGCCTCTCTGAGTTCAACACCTTGAACGACGAGCTTGAGCAGGGCGAGCCTGTTGACTTCTACGGATACCGCTTCCTACGTCAGTACCGCAGGAGTGGAGTCGTTTACAACGTCTCAACCATTCGCCGCCAACGGCAGGCCTAATGTTTGCCACATACAAACAGACTGCCCCGCTTCGTGCGGGGCTTTCTATTTTAGAGCGTGAAGGACTACATAACCGTCGACGGGCAGAAGGTGCCGATGACCAACTCTATGAAGGAGCTTGGCAAGATTGGCAAGGAGGTACGCCGCCGCGCCCGCATCAGCCTTAAGTCACGGGGGAAGGTGGTGACGGGCAACCTCTACAACTCCATCAGGTATGAGCAGGGCGTCGCACGCAATGAGAAGAGCCTCAACCTACGCTTCACCTTTCCCGGGGCCGACTATTGGCAATTCGTAGACGAGGGCGTTCAAGGCGCCATTAGTAGCGCCAAGGCCCCCCGCTCCCCGTTTCGGTTTGGATCGGGAACCGGCCCCTCCGGGCGCCTCCGTCCGTCAATCGATAAGTGGGTAGTAAAGAAAGGCATCGCCCCCCGTGGGGCTGGCGGACAGTTCGCATCGCGTAAGTCGATGGTGTATGCCATCAGCCGAAGCATATATCAAACCGGAATACGTCCGTCCTATTTCTTCACGAACGCTTACGACCGGACCCTGAAGAAGCACAACGCGAAACTGGAGAAGGCCGTCGGTGACGACATAGCAAACGCATTCAAAATTCTACTCGATGGCGGCCCAGTTTGAATACATACCCAGCACCACCGACTTCCAGAGTACGGCGGAGCCGCTCATCATCCAGGTCCGGGAAACTACAGCCGGGCCGTTCTTTAAGTACCGGTTCATCCTCGTGATTAAGAACCGCAACGGGGATCAACTCGCCAAGCTCAAGACGCACCCGCTGGCCTCCGACAACCTCTCGGCGGTGTTCGACATCTCCCGCATTTGTGACGACTACATAGGCGCGAACGTGGTGAACAATAACGCTACGACGGGCAACATCCTCACGTTGGGGCGGACGGGATACAGCCCCGGCAATGCCATCGGAGAAAGTAGCGATAGAAACGTCGCGGCACAGTTCACGCTGGAGCTAGGATTTGAGAGCGCAACAAGCGCCACCGCCGACCCTACGGAGACGCTGCCACAGTCGCCCGCCGAGACGACAACGCTCTTTGCTTTCCGTGACGAGTTCCAGAACTACGGCGACGCATACGCTCGCGGCGACGGGAGCTTCCAACCTACAGCCCCCACCGACAACTTCCTGAGCTCGGCCCCCAATCTTGGCAGGGCTTCGACATTCAACTTTGGGGACGCATTCGAGCACCGGATCGGAATAGCTCAGGCGTCCGTTCTGGCTTGGGGTATGCAGTCCAGCGACGCCGAGTACGTCATCATCCGAGGGTATGAAGCCGACGGGACTATCATCAACACCGCGCTCTTGGATATCGACGCTGTAGGTGGCGACACTACCCCCTCGACAGATTCGCAAGCGGTGCAGTTTGTGGGCATCGGTCCGGCCAACTTAGAAGACCACGCCACGGCAGCCTTCAACAGTCAACTCGAAGACCTCATCACCGACCCGGCCCTCGCCTATTACGAGGTCTATCTGTCGGAGTTTGCTTCCGTACTGCAAGCCAATCAGGTGAGCGCGGTCCACCGCTACACTATCGACAACGGGTGCAGCAAGTACCCCCGCGTTCAACTCCTATTCTTGAACCGTCACGGGGGTTGGGACACCTTCAACTTCGACCAGCGCAGCGAGGAGAGCGTCCGCAATATCCAGCGCAGCCAATACAACCGCCCGCGCGGAAATTGGGACAGCGTGACGGGCCTGATAGATTGGAACTACAACGGATGGGAAAGGGGCGTAACGACGACCGCGATACAAGCCGAAAGGCAGGTGAAGGTATCGACGGACTACATCGAGGAAGGGTACGCCGACCACCTTCGGGATTTGGCTCTCTCGCGCTCGGTGTTTATCGTTGAAGGTACCGAGGTCATCCCCTGCACCGTGACCGACTCGGAGTACCTGTTTAAGACGACCGTCAACGAGAAGCTCATCACGTACTCTTTCTCCTTGCAGTACAGCAACCGACCCCGCCTCAAGTGATCCGTCTCGTAGCCCTCGACCAGGACAACAGCGCACAGACCACCCTCGACCTTGAGGGCTCGCCGTCCATCTCTCTGAACCTTGCGGTAGCGAAACCGGGGGAGACGATGCAGCGCCACGCGCCGTATTCGCAGACGTTCCGCCTCCCGTTTACGGACCGCAACAATGTCTTTTTCGCGCACTTCTACGAGGTGACGCTGACGGATGGAGACTTCGACCCGACGCAGAAGACAGAGGTCTTAATCTTCGAGGACGGTGTCCAAGTAATCCGTGGGGCTATGCAGCTCCGAGCCGTGCGCCTCATGGCTCAGGTTTACGAGGTCAACGTCTTGGGCGATGTCGCCGACCTATTCGCTGAGATGGGTAGTAAGCTCTTGCGCGATGCGTTCAAGTCATCCCCAGGGCAGTACATCACCTCCTACAACTACGCTCAAACGGCGGCCAATGTCATAGACTCCCAAGACCTCACGAACAACATCTGTCAGAACCCGGCGGCGATGGATGACGGCACGGTAATCATCCCCCTTGCCGACCACGGGCTGCGAGTCGATCAACAGCCCCTCGTTGCACAATCGGGATACGGCTTGATGGGGTCCGCTGTGGGCAATACGGCACTGACGGCGCAGATGCTCAAGCCTGCGATTCGGCTCCAAGAAGTAATCGACCGCATACTTCGGAGCAACGGGTTCTTCTACTCGTCGGACTTCTTCGACTCGGCTTATTTCGAGACGATTTACATGACCCTCGCCGACCATGTCGACAGGGTACCAGCTACAGCCGCTGGACAGTGCAAAGCGGTCATCCAGTTTGCATCAAACCCGTACACCAACGCAGTCGAAGGCGAGTGGGTTACAGTGCCCATAAACAGCACCGTACTATATGGCGGCTTCGATACTGACGGCCTCTTTAATACGGTCACAGATACCTACGTCTGCGGCGAAGCCGGCACCCACAACTTCTCGGCAAAACTTCGGTTTCGGTTGCTATTTGCTGGGGCGGGGGAAAGCGTGGAACTCATAGCCCGCATCACGCGCGGAAACATCAGCATTGGAAGTACGACGCTAACACTAACCACGGCAGAAGATGATATCACGGTCGAGTGGTCCACTTCTGCAATATGCGCTGCCGGCGACGGTGTGACGGTAGAGTTTTACATTCAGGAAGGGCAGCTTCAGACGGGCACCTCGGTGGATATTGTGGGCGGGGGCATCACGGCTGACGACTTCGCCTTTTCGCACTTCCTCTGTACTATGGCTCCCGGCGGCTTGGTCAACGTCCCGCAGTCGCTGCCTAGAATCAAACAAAAGGAGTTCTTCGCGGACTTGGCGCAGCGGTTCAACCTTGTAATTGAGGCGGATCCCGACAACCCGAAACAGCTCTATATCGAACCTTACGCCTCTTGGATTTCTGACGGTGTCGATGCGTACTGGACGGACAAACTCGACCTCGACAAGGAGCGCACGTTGAAGCCGACGTCGTCGATTAAGTCCTCTCTCATCAACCTGACCGACAAGGAGAGCGGCGACGTAGGAAACGTGGACAGGCTCGCAACATTGGGCCGCGTGTTTGGCGCATACACGCAAGACATCGATGACGACTTCGCTTCTGGTGAGCTCAAGAACGCGCCTGTCTTCGCGCCCTTCTTTGTCTACCCTGTCCCGACTTTGGCAGGGGACCCTATTACAGAGCTTCCCAACGTGCTCATGCATCGGTCGTATGAGATTGACGGCGTAGGAGTAAGGCCCAAGACGCAACCGCCAAAACTGTTTCACGCCACCGGGCTCCAGGACACGCAATCGACCCTCTACATCTCCGGCTCTACGCTGACTCAATACCAGCTCTGTTCACCGTATGAGGACAGCCCCGCCAACTCCGAATCGCGTCACCTGTACTGGAACAACAGCGACCGCACCTTCAGCGCAAACCACGCCCTAATTGCCGGCAACCCTCCCGGCTTGGGTGGATACCATCGGACGTACTGGTCGTCCTACCTCGCGGACATCTACGACAAGGACGCGCGAATCTTTGAGGCGTTCCTGTACCTGACCCCTTCCGACATTCGAAACGTCCGCTTCAACGACCGCTTTCATATCCTCGGAGCTACGTACAAGCTGACCGAAATATCGAACTACCAAATCGGGACGGGAGAGCCTACGTTATGCAAGTTCTTGCGCGACCTGAGCCGGTCGTCGTTTGGTGCGTGTAGTGCGGTCCCTTCCTCCTCAAATGCCAACGGGACGGTCACCTTCACCGATGCCGACGGGACGACCACCACAAACCCCGGCCTTGAATGCTGCGAGGCTTTCGGGTATTTCTACGATGAAGAAACCAATACCTGCCGCTGGCAAAACCCGGATGTCGATGACGGCGACGCAGGACCACCGGACACCCCGACTGATGCGCAAGACCCGGAACCGCTAACTAACGGAGACAACCCCGGCCCAGTATCGCCGACGGGAACCAACACGAACACCACCGACCCCGATAGCGGCACCGTAAGCGTTTACGATGAGGTGATACTGACAGGCGAAACCACCGGATCGGGTGGGGTAGTGCCCACGGCTCCCAATGGGGTACCCATCCAAGTCGCAGACAACACAATCGCGGTGGGTGTGGTACGCATAACCTCCATTACTGTCGGGGGGTCTTCAGGTGTGCCATACACCACCAAGTTCGAGACGTGGCGCTTCCTAGCCAACGGCAACGACGAGAGCGTGACCGTAACCGAAACCAACGGGACGGAGCTTAGTTTCGGCTCTCCAGGTCTGCGGAGGTTGACGGCTGCAATGGCCGACGGGGTTCTCTCGTTTACGGTTACGGGCGAAGTGGACGAAATCATCAACTGGACGCTCTCGGTAGAGATGGTCCGAATGTATGCGAGCAACATCGCCTCGGACATCAACGCAATCTTGACCGAAGCCGGCCAGCGCCTCACCGCTGAGAACGGAAACATCTTGATTCAGGAATGAAGGACTACCTCGACGGAGTAGGAAAGGCCGTACCTCGCGTCCTCCAAGTATCGGCAGAATACGAGCTTCGGGGCGACCCCGATTGCCTTCTGTTATATGGATACTATGAATGGGGCGCGTCGTCATGGTGGCGCAAAGTCCTTCAAGGAGTACGCAATGGCGCAGGACTACGAAATAAAAGTAAAGGTCACCGGAGTCGACCAAGCGACTAACCAAGTCGAAGGGTTAACCGACAGCATGAACGACGCCCAGACCTCCGGGTCGCAGGCTTTCGGAACGCTGGACAAGGTGCTCGGTGGGCTGCCGTCTAAACTCAAGGCGGGAATCGCTGGCGTGCGCGGTATGGCCGTCGGCATGAAGACCCTTCGGGGCGCGATTATGGCCACCGGGATCGGTGCCTTGGTCGTGGCTGTAGGATCGCTCATTCAATACTTCAAGAGGACGGAACGCGGCGCCCAGCAGCTCCGGGTAATTACGGCCACGCTGGGGGCTGTCATGGACAAACTCATGGACTCCGTAATCGGTGTCGGGGAGTTCATCTTTGAGGCGTTCAACAACCCCCGCGAAACTATCAAGGGACTGGCTGACGACATCCAAACGTTCGTCATCTCCAAGGTCGAACAGTTGATGGAGGGCCTTGGGCTACTCGGTACGGCAATCAAGCAAGCCTTCGAGGGTGACTTCAGCAAAGCCGCAAACACTGCCGCCGAAGGGTTGACCAAAGTCGTCGACGCGGGCCTCGCCTTAAACCCCGTCACAGCGGTGGCGTATCAGGTGGCTACGGGAGTGGCAGAAATTGCCGTCGAAGCTACCAAGAGCGCCAAGGCCGCCGGAGCATTGGAGAAGCGCATGAACGACCTCATGGTCTCAGAGCGCGAACATCTCACAGTAAGGGCTGCAACAAACAAATTGATCGCTGAAAACAGGCTCGCAGTAGAAGACGAAACCAAGAGCTTCGATGAACGAATTTCTAAGCTCGATGAAGCCATAGCCTTAGAAGAACAGACGTTAGCAAAAGAGCTGGAATTTGCTAATGAGAGGGCCGAGATACTACGCAAGCAGGCTGCCCTCGCCGAGAGCGACGAAGCGACAAAGCAGGCCGTCGCAGAAGCCGAGGCGCGGGTCATTGAGGTGGAGACACGGTCGCTTAAACAGCGCAAGAGGCTCGAAGGAGAGCGGCAGACGCTCCTGCTCCAGCGCACCAACGAAACCGAAGCCGCCGCCGCTGCCATCATCAAGTCCGAGCAGGAAGTCCAAAAGGCACTCGATGAAGCGGCCTTGTCCCGTGAGGATGCGCAGACGCAAGAGATAGAAAAAGAGCGGGCCAAGTACCAAGCCCTGCAAGAAAAAGCCGGCGAGAACATGGAGCTCGTGGCGGAGCTCAAGGAGTCCGAGCGGCTCGCGCTGCTAGACATCGACGCGAAGTATGACGCGCTCGAATTAGAGGCCGAAAAGAAGAAGGAAGCCGACGCGAAGAAGATCCGCGACGCAGCCGACGCCCAACGCAAGAAGGACACCGAAGCGGCAGAGACGGCGATGGCAGAACTCAAGGAGTCAGCTACAGCGGGCACGTTTGACCTCCTCACCACCTTAAACAAAACCTTCGCCAAGGACACCGAGGAAGGACAGAGGAAAGCGTTCAAGAGAAACCAGGCCTTGAGCATCGCCGAGACACTGGTCTCTACATACGCAGCAGCACAAAAGGCATACGCCTCACAGCTGGCTATACCGAGCCCCGACGCTCCTATCCGTGCGCAAATTGCCGCAGGTGTGGCCGTGGCTGCGGGTCTGGCAAAGGTGGCCGCAATCAAGTCGCAACAGTTTACCGGGGGCGCTTCTTCAGGCGGCGCAGCGGGTGGCGGGGGCGCAGGCGGTGGAGGTATCCAATCGGTCGGTGTTGACGTGGGTACGTTGGTGCCGAATCAGCAGAACCTCACACCGGAACCTGTCCGCGCATATGTTGTAGAGAACGAGATATCGAACAAGCAAGCACTCAACAGAGAGCTACAAATTCAAACGACGCTATGAGAACGGTCGAGCTATTGATTGACGAGGAACAGGAAGATTTCGGAGTAGAGGCTATCAGCCTCGTCAAGTTCCCCGCTATAGAGGAAAATTTCGTGTACTTCAACAAGGACCAAAAGCTGACCCTCGCCAAGGTCGACGAAGACAAGCAGCTCTTGGTCGGTCCGGCTTTGATTCCGGATAAGATGATCCCGCGTTGGGACGAGAGCAAGCAGGAAGAGTTCGAGGTCTACTTCTCGACGGAGACGGTACAGCAGGCTGCGGAGCTTTTTATGCGTCAGAAGCGCAACGGAGAGTATACCGTAGAGCACCAGACCAAGGTCGACGGGCTCTCCATCTTCGAGTCTTGGATTGTGGCAGACAAGGACCGCGACAAGGCCGCCGTATATGGGTTCGATGTCCCGGAGGGTACGTGGATGGTTTCGGTACGTGTCACCAACGGCGACGTGTGGGCCGATGTCAAGGACAAGAAATACCGGGGCTTCAGCATCGAAGGGTACTTCATCGACAAGCTCGTGAAGATGGAAGACGTAACGATAGAGACCATCGCCGCCGCCGTGCGTGACGTGCTGGAGCCTATCGCGTTCCTTGATGGCAAGCCCCTTTTCGGCACCCCGCTCGAAGCTGAGTTGATGGCCTCGGCCCTAGGTTGTGAAGGCCACCACGCCCACGACATTAACGGCAGGGCGTTGTTTATGCCGTGCGAGAACCACGAGCAGCTCGACCCCCTACTTCCAAACGAATAAATCGGCGTTATATCGACCGTTAGAAACTCCATCATGTCAGTAATTGAGAAACTCAAGGAGGCCGTCCGCTCTGTCGTAGAGGCAGAACGCCAAGACCTCTACGCCGAAGCCCGCCTAAATGATGGGCGCGTAATTGCCACCGAAGCCGAAGCGTTCAGCGCGGGCGCCCCTGTTCGCGTTATGAGCGAGGACGGCGAAGCTGCTCCCCTAGAGGCTGGATCGTATGAACTGTCCGACGGTGGGCAAGTGACCGTAGACGAAAACTCTGCCGTCGTCGAGATGATGGAAGACAAAGAGGAGAAAGTCGAGGCCGCAGACCACGAAGAAGAGAAGGACGAAATGGCAGCGGTCAAGGCCGCCCTCGTCGACAAGTTCCAAATCTCTCCCGAAGTAGCCGCCGAGATTGTCGAGGTGGTGAAGGAAGCAATGGCCCCCGCTGAGGAGGTCGAAGCCAAGGAAGAAGAGAAAGAAGAGATGCAGACAGAAGCGCCCGTCGAGATGTCGGCGCACCTCTCAGCAATCACCGACCAGATGACGGTCGCCCTCGAAGCTATCAGCGCACGACTTGCCAAGCTCGAAGAACAGCCCGCAGCACAACCCGACCGCGTTCTGCCGAAGGCTGAATTCAGCAAAGAAATTGACCCCAACCTCACCGGCGTAGATCGCGCCTTCAATGTAATTTCCCAGTTCTCATGAATCCTGTAAAAAGTAAGAAGTACGACTTCGACATTACGGTGACCGACAACACCTACGCGGGTGAGTTGGCACTGCCGTACGTTACCGCCGCCGTCACCGGTGCGGAGACCATCACGAACAACCGCTGCCGCCTCATCGAGGGCGTCGTCCACAAGGCGGTTATTTCTAACCTCGGACTCACCGACGTCATCCAAGCCGCCGATTGTGCAGGTACGGACGGGGCCAACACCTCGCTCACCGAGCAGATTGTAACGCTCAACGACTTGATGGTCAAGGAGACGATTTGCCGGAAGACCATCTTCCCAACGTTTATTGCCGCTCAAGGTCGTATGCGCCGGGACGGTCAGATTCCCCCTGCCTTCGCTGAGTTCTTGCTTTCCTCTGTAGCTGCTAAAGCTGGACAGAACCTCGAAACGCTCTTGTGGGCTGGAGACGCTGCCGATCCCGGAATTTGGGGCTTGGGTCTCTTGTCTAACGACGGAGTCATCGACGAGCTTGGTATCGACAATTCTGCCATGGGTTCCTTTGCTCAGGTAACAACTGCCGCCGCCTTTACCGCCGGCAATATCCTCGGCGAGATGGACAAGGTATTCGCAGGTGTCGCCGCTACCCCCGGAATCATGCTGAAGCCCGGAGCCGGTTTCTACATCGGATACGAGGCTTATGCGTTCTTCCAGCAGGCCCAAGCTGCGCAGAATACCGGAGCGGGATACAACCAGGACCTGAGCGGCGCAAGCTACCTCGGATACCCAGTGTACCCAACAGCAGGTATCGGAACGGCTGACGCGATTGCGTTTACCTATCCAGAGAACATCGTAGTCGGAACCAATGCCTACACAGGCAACGAGGCCGCTGCTTTGATTCCTGTCTATCAGTACGACGGTAGCGACAACGTGAAAGCCACGATGAACTTCGCCGTCGGTGTCAACGTAGCCGTGCCAACAGATGGCGTGGTAGGATTCGCATTCACCTAAGACATGGCCTGTACTATCACCCTCGGCCGCGCGCTGGATTGCAAGGACGCCCTCGGAGGTCTCTCACGGATTTACTTCGTGAGTGACTTTGCCGACGGACTTGTGACCGCCGCCGGGACGGGTGATGGAACGGCAGGATCGGCAACGGTAGCGACCGCCTCCGGCGAGAGCTTTACCGTAACCGACCTCCCCGCGATGACTGTACTCCAGTACGACCTTCGCCCGGACTTGTCTTCCTTCACCGTCAACGTCCAATCTGACCCCGCTACGGGCGCGTCTCTCTTTGAGCAGACGTTGAACGTAGTGCTTCAGAAGAACCAAGAACAAGACCCCGAACAGATCCGGCTCATCAGCCGCAACCGTTCTCAAATCTTTGTCTTGGACAACAACGATAACGTGTTCCTCTTCGGTGCCACCTACGGGATGGACCTAAACGGGGGAACGATTACCTCTGGCGCTGCTCGCAATGAGATGTCAGGAAGCACCATGACCTTCGCCGGTCGTGAGCCTGCTCCGTACTACCTCCTCGAAGCTACCGCCGGAATCGGTACCGCAGTTTATCCATTCGATGGACTGACGACACCTGGAAACGTGACTGTCACTACGGGTTAAATCTCCGTTGCTTTGTGTGTTTTGGGAAGGGGCTGCCATTGGCGGCCCTTTCTTATATCCCCCTACGAGATGATTCTGGTCTTCAAAAACAATTCCGACAGCGTATCCAATACGGTCTACATCACGCCCAAGGAAAAGCGGGGCGCGGCAAACGTCGCCGAGTACGGTCCGACCATCCAAGCTCTCGGAATGGAGCTGACCAGCCTAACCACAAACAAGGCGGTCATGGTCAACGCCTCCACGGTAACAGTTACCGACCGCTTCACTGCGTTCTCGTTTGACGCCGATACGGTGGCCGCTGACACTTCCGCCGACCTCAGCGGACCCCAATGGCCGGAGGGGTTTATTCAGTACCGTATCGTTGAGCGGGCGTCCTCGTCTGACGTTCGGGACATCACCGCCGCCGACGTAATCCTAGAGACGGGATTGGGGTATCTTTCGCGTGGAGCGCAGACGGGAATACTCCTCACAGAATCCGGAAACTCACTCGCCAAGGAAGACGGCGGGCTACTATTGACAGAAGATGCCACGACAACGACGGAAGCGTACCAAGAGACAACCTACACCAGCGCAGCCGACGCCGCCGAAACCTTCACCTACTATGAGTAAGCACGAGTTCAACGTCTTCGGACTGCCTACGCACGAGCTGCCTCTGTTTACGGAGAAGACCGGCCGCGATTGGGTAGACTATGGCTTCGATAATCAGTACGGCGACTATCTCCGGGACCTTTACCTCGGTTCGAGTATTCAGGCCGCTGTCGTCAACGGCGTCTCGGAGATGATCTACGGCGACGGCCTAGACGCTACCGACAGGGAGGAGAAGCCGGAACAGTGGCTGAAGACGCAAAAGCTGCTAGAGAACTCCGACGAGGATATCATGCGCCAACTGTGCTTTGATTTGAAGCTCTACGGGCAATGCTATGTGCAGGTTATTTGGAACCGCGTAAGGACAGAGGTGGCCGAGCTCCGTTTTCTTCCAGCGCATACGGTACGGACAGGAATCGCCGACAGTCAGGGGCGCGTCGATTGCTATTACGTGAGTCCGGACTGGTCACGGATGCGGGAGCCTAGGTTTGCGCCGGTCAAATACCCCGCGCTGGATTTAGAGGACCGCAGCGAGGCGGCGGTAGTGTATCAAATCAAGGCCTACCAACCCGGAATATTCTACTACGGCTTGCCCGATTACGTGGGAGCTACCAACTACGTCGAACTCGACAGAGAAATCAGTTCTTTCCACCTGAACAATATCCGCAACGGCCTCTTCCCTTCTATGTTGTTGTCGTTCAATAACGGCGTCCCTACGGACGAGGAGAGGAGGACGATAGAAAGGCACGTCAACGACAAATTCAGCGGATCGGGTAACGCCGGGCGCCTGCTTATTTCGTTCAACGATGGCTCCGATTCGGCGCCGCAGCTGACCCCCGTCAACCCCAACGACAATGACGGCATGTACGAGTTCCTCGCGAAGGAATGCACCACCAAAATATTGGCAGGCCACCGCGTAACGTCTCCCCTGCTGTTTGGTATACGTGGCGATGGGAGCGGGTTTGGAAACAACGCCGAGGAATTGCGCGATGCCTTCAGCCTCTTCCAAAATACGGTCATCAAGCCCTACCAGCGGACCCTGTTGGATGGCCTCCAGGTCATTTTTAACGTCAACGGCATCAACCTCGACTTCTACTTCAAGACCTTGAAGCCTGCCGACTTCATCGACGTGGAAGCGGTCAAAGCGCAAACGGTTGATGACCAAGAAAAGGAAGGTATCGAGCAGGAGCTGAGCGCAACGGAACGGGACTTGAACCCCGCCGCCGATTGGTTGCTTGACCGTGGCGAAGACGAGGACGAAGAATACGAGCTCATAGACGAGCGGGAGGTGGATTACGACAGGGAGCAAGAGTTTGATGCGCTGTGGACCTTTGCGCGGGTGCCATCGTCCAACCCTGCTGGCAAGTCCGAGCAAGACACCGACCTCATCAAAGTCCGGTACTCCTACGCTGGGTCTCAGCCGGACAATAAGAGCAGGCAGTTTTGCCGGAAGATGATGAACGCGAAGAAGGTCTACAGGAAGGAAGACATTTTGGGAGCCTCAAACCGCGCCGTCAATCCCGGATGGGGTCCAGAGGGTGCCAATACGTACAACCTATTCTTCTATAAGGGAGGTGGGTCATGTCGTCACTTCTGGTCCCGCAGGACGTACCTCAAGAAGAACAACAAGAAGGTCTCGGTGAACCAAGCGCAGAAGATTATCCGCGCCGCTGGTCCCGATGCGCAAAGGCTACAGCCTAACGACCCGAAGGTCGCCCAGCGCCCCCGCGATATGGTGAACCGTGGCTTCCTCGAACCCCGTGACTTTACAACTCCGAGATAATGGCGAACCTTATCCTTTTCATTTCTCCGGCGAAGCTCAAGAAGGAGACCGCCCTCGGTGGATCCGTCGACGACGAAATCCTACAGCCGTACATCCGACTGGCTCAGGAGATGCACCTACTCCCGACGCTAGGACAAAGCCTCTACGACGACCTCGTCGCGAAGGTTACTGCGGGAACGATTACCGGCGACGACGAGACGCTGATGGATTCGTATATCGCCCCGGCGTTGGTTCAGTTGGCGTTCTCTGAGGCGCTGCCTTTCATCCGTGTGCGCATCGTAAACAACGGCGTAACGGTGATGGACTCCGAGCAATCGACGGCAGCCACCTACGGCGATATGAAACCCCTCATGAACCGCTCTAAAGATTTAGGGCTCTTCCATATCGAGAGGCTTATCGATTACCTAGACAACAACGGCAGCCTCTTTCCTTCCTTGGATGCCGAGGGGCCGGGCCAGTTGTGCCGGACGGTAAGGAACTACACGCAGGGGTTGAACGTCTACCCCAACTTCCGCGACGACAAACTTATCGAGCGCATTCTGCGCGATTACGGGATTCGGTATTGATGACACCCGAAGAGAAACTCGCCGACTATATCCAAGAACGAGATGGCAAACAGCAAAATTTCCGAGCTTTCCGAATTGACTACCGTCGCAAACGACGACGTCCTGGCAATCGTAGACGACTCGACAAGCACGACCAAGAAGATCAGCTTCGCTAACCTGTCCGCAGGTATCAGCGTAGGCAACGCGACACAACTCCAATTCACGGCGTTAAACAACACCGGCTCGACGATTACGAAGGGCTCGGCGGTCTATGTCTCCGGGCATACCACAGAGACGCAGGTGGCCGACGCAGACAATACGTCCGCGGCTTCCATGCCAGCGTTTGGCATTGTGGCCGATGACATCGCCAACGGAGCGACGGGAACCATCGTAATCGGTGGGGAGGTAAGCGGAATCAACACCTCAGCTTTCAGTGTTGGCGATGAGCTCTTCGTCGGCACGGCGGGAGCCCTGACAGCGACCAAGCCCACGGGCACGGCACTCATTCAGAAGATAGCCAAGGTCACCAAGGCCGCCGCATCGGGTGAGCTGCTTGTCACGGGAGCGGGACGAAGTAACGACCTGCCCAACTTGCCGGACGGAAATATTTGGATTGGCGACGCTTCAGGCGTACCCCAAGACAAGACCCTCACGGCAGGCACCAACGTCACCATCACCGAGGACTCGACGACGGTTACCATTGCGGCCACGGGAGCGGGTGGAGCCTCCGACCTCAACGACCTGACGGACGTCACGATAACAGGCACGCCGGGCAACGGGGAGCTTCTCATTTCTCAAACCGACGGCACCTTCGTCAACACCACGCTGTCGGCGGGGCCTTCGGGTTTTGTGCGCATCACCAACGCCAGCGGACAAATCACCATTGGAGCCGGCGACGGTACCGAGGTGGAGTACTTGGTACGCTCGACAGCGGTATCTACGGCAGGCGATGTCGAAGGAAACATCGTAAAGTTCGGCACGACTACGGGCCTCACAGCGGGCGCGGTGTACGTGTGGAACGGGACGAACTGGGTGGCTGTCGATGGCGACGCCGACACGACTACCAAGGGACTGATGGGCGTGGCGTTGGGAACAGCAGCGACGGACGGGTTTTTGACTCATGGCGTGGCGTACCTCTCGCACGATCCCGGCGCGGCAGGGGATATCCTTTACGTGGATACTGTGACCCCCGGATATTTGACGGCTACGCAACCCAGCGCGGCGGGCGACTTCGTGCGTGTGGCGGGGTACTGCCTCGCCGACAATAAGGTGTTTTTCTCACCCTCTCAAGACTACATCGAAATCGGAGCCTAATGCCTGACATATCGAAAATCAATGCGGTGGCGATAGCCGATATCGAGAAGCTCGACGCCGTCCTTGCGGCGAATATTGAGAAGGTCAACGGCTTGGTGTTCTCTACCGCTCCTGCCTTCGTTGGTCTGCTCGACACCTATACGGGCGCGGCGGCGGGATACTCGGTCAGGCGGTTGGCTACTTCTGCCACCAACCTGATGCGCATCCGTGAGGACTCAGGCGATACGGAGACGGACATCGGCTACGACTCGAACAACGAGCTTGACTCGGCGGCCATCGCTACCCATTGCGGGACGGCGAACGGGTACGTGGTCACGTGGTACGACCAAGCGGGCTCGAACAACGCCACGCAAAGCACGTCCGGCAACCAACCGCAGATATACAACGGAACTGCTGTGACTACCAAAAACAGCAAGCCTGCTATGCAATTTGATGGCGTCGATGACTTTGTCGAAGCATCTGTCAGCTTTTCACACAATGGCCACACCTATACAGTCGGTTCAGGAGAAAACACAGGTATCGAGTTTGCGTTGTGCATGGGCGGCCCAAGTAGTGAGAGATTTGAGACTGTATTTGATCAACGAAGCAGCCCAAAAAGACATACAGTTGTATTTGACACCTCGACAAATTATGTCGATTTGGACACACAGGCTACAGTGGGCCAGCAGTACCTGTTGAACAACAGCAACGATAGCGGCACTATTCGCGGGTATGTTGATGGTGTGGAGCAATCAACCACAATCACAGGCTTTTCAGCCTTGAGCATCAACGCGATACGATTGGCACGTTTTCCTGGGGGTGGCGGTTTATCAAATGGACAAGTCACTCTGCAAGAAGCCATAATTTTCAACGTTGCAGGACACTCCAACCGCACCGGCATCGAGACTGACATCAACACCTACTTCAGCATCTACACCTAATGGCTACCGTATACCTCCCCGTCCAGCCCATCGAAGGCATGGACTCAGCAGAACGCGCCGAGGCTCTCGACGCTGAGACGTGGCGCCTACGTCGCCCGCTCTCGCTCCAGTCACCGCAGGACGTGACCAAGTATTACTACCCACGCATCACCCACCCGGAGACGGGACAGGTGGCCATCGTAGGAGACACCACAGAAGAGGTCCGTATCTCTCCGGAGGTAGACCTGACGAATATGCTGGCCCTCCTGCCTGAAGTACCGCAAGAGGAGAAGGATGGACTTGTGATGTTCATCGATGCGAACCGTGGCGGAACGGTTGCCTTCGGGCAGTTGATCCCGTCCACGTCCACACAACTCACTGAGGTCGAAGCCGAGGCCCTCGGATGGCTCCCTGACCCCATCGAACCGTAAGATGTTTCCCATATTCGAGGGTATGGACGCTCTTACGACATTCGAAATCCTAAGCCTTGCGGGGGCCATCATCGGAGTATACACCAAGCTAACCCAAGAGATTGGGAAATTGAAGGGCCGCGTCGTAGCGTTGGAGAAGACCGAGACAGAGGTGAAGGCCATGCTCGTCGAGCTGCTGGCCTCGGTGCAAGAGATCAAGATTCTACTCGCAAAGAAGGGCATCGATTGAAGTATTTCACCTACGAAGAATTCCAAAGCCCCGACGTTCCGGGCTCTGGCCACCAGATGCGCGACGAGTTCCTCGACAAGCTCGACCTCGCTCGTGGCATTGCGGGGGTACCCTTTCGCATCAATTCCGGGATGCGGTCATACGACCACAACATCAAGGTAGGAGGGACTCCAAACTCTTCCCACCTCATCGGATGGGCGGCGGATATTTCGGCCACATCTTCGAACCGGCGCTTCCTCATTGTCCAAGCTCTGATGGAGGTCGGGTTTAATAGGATCGGCATCGGCGACACGTTCGTCCACGTCGATTGTGACCCGGACAAGGTCGGAAATGTCATCTGGTTATATTGAAGGGTAGATGCTCGACACACTCGACACCCTCACCGCAGTCCTCGACACCGTTGTCACGGTAGTCACAGACCCCATAATCCTCGACCCCATGGAACCTTGGTACGTAACGCATTACGTAGAGCTGATTTTCATCGTTCTCGCCGCAGCTAAAGCCGTCCTTAATCTCGTCCCCAGCGAGAAACCGCTTGTCATCTTCGGATACCTGGACACCCTCATCGGGTTGATATTTAAGGACCGCAGGAAGTGAAGTGGTCCCAACTCCTAAAGGGGTTGGACGTTACCGAAGCATTCAAGACTAAAGGCGACCTGAAGCGGTGGAGCGCAAAGCGTACCATCGGGGGGGTCCTCGCTTTCACCGCCTCGGAAGTCATCCTAATCCACGGTATCTCGTGGCCTGCCGTTGCGCTGGCTGCGGTCGCTATCGTGCCCGTTACCGCGTCAATGTTTGAGCGATGATTACCCAGCACTCGCGCAACCACTACACGGTTACCACGCCGGAAATTGAAGCCGGACAGAGGCAGTATATACTCATCCTCTCCGACGTCCATTACGACTCTAAGAGCTGCGACAGGGAGATGTTGACCAAGCACCTGAAGCAAGCCAAGGAACGGAACGCGAAGGTGTTTCTGAACGGCGACTTCTTGGACCTGATGGGCGGGAAGTACGACCCACGGAACACGCTCCCCGGAGGGCTGCGCCCAGAGTACCGAGGGCAGGACTATTTCGACCTTGTAACCGAGGACGCGGTGAAGTTCTTAGAGCCGTACAAAGACCTGCTTACGGTATACGCCCAAGGCAACCACGAGACCAACGTAAAGAAGCGGCAACACACCGACCTATCGAAGCGGGTCGTCGAGGGCCTGCAAGCTCTCGGGAGCCCCATCCAGCTCGGCGGATATTCCGGATACGTGCGGTGGCAATACCTCTACACCACGGAGTGCAAGAGCTACCTCATGCACTATCATCACGGGTACGGAGGGAACGCACCACGAAGCAAGGGCGTACTGCACGCCGATATTGACGCGGCCAAGTTCCCCGACGCGGATCTCATCGTCCGAGGTCACGACCATAACAAGTGGCACCTCCCAATTACTACCGAGCGCATCACACAGAAGATGGTCGTCCGGAAGAGTACCGTCCACCATGTGCGGTGTGGGAGCTACAAGAAACTGGGCGACGGCTACGCAGGGTGGGAAGTAGAGAAAGGGTTCGCACAGCCTCGCCTCGGCGGGTGGTGGTGGTGGTGCGAGAAGACGGGCCGCAGCTGGACGACGGGAGTAGAGGAAGCCCACTAAAAAACGAGAGCCCCCGAACGTTTCCGGAGGCTCCTTTACTTAACCAAAAGCTGCGCACTTGCCGCGCTCAGGCAATATACCACACAACTTCAAGGCATCCGCTCGGTATGGTAGCGGAATTCCCACCGCACCTCCTGACGGGAGAGGCGGCAGTTGTCGGCTATGGCGTTAAGCACTTGGTCGTTCCCGGTGCGGATTTGTCGGAGCAGTTGCTCCCTATTGGTTCCCAGTTTTGCGGCGCACTTGTGGACGCTCCCGTACTGGCTGATAATCATGTCGAAGAATTCCATTAGAAGGAGTTTAAAGACCCGCAGTACCGGTTGCCATAGATGGACGCTCTGGAGCTTAGGGTGTGGTTTATTTCTCTTGGGTCGTATCCTTTGGGGTAGATGACGAAGCCGAAGCCCTCGACCTTGCTCGTGATGAGGTGGGGAGCTTCTCCGTATCCGGTGGGCGCATCGCGGTTAATTTGCTGCAAACCCTTATCCTGCATCATATGACCCCAATTGCGCTTGGCCTCCCTCCACGTCCTGCAATGGAAGTTATACCAGTCAATCATATCCGGTTTATTCGGGCGTGGATGAAGTCGAGCGCGGTACGCATGGCGCGAAGCTCTGACAGCTTGGGGTCGTCGGAGAGGTATCCGCTATGTTCGCGGTCTTCGGTTAGCTGTGCCGTGCGTGCGGTGATGTGGTTGTCTAGCTTGCCCACCTCGTCGTAGATGACGCGGGACATATCGCGGACGGCCTCAGCGCGTCCCAGCTTGTGATCGGTGTTCATGCGTTCTTCTCTTTAAGGGTGGCGATGGCATCCTCTGCGATTTGCTCAAGGCGCTGCGTGTAGTTCTGCAGGTCTTTAATCTTACGGATGACGGTCATATCCCGGCGCTTGATACAGTCGGGGGTGGCCAGCTGGATGACCTCGTCGAATAGTTGTGTGCTTGTGTATTCCATGCCACAAATATATGCGCATCATTTGCAATAAACCAAATCTTCGGTTTATATTTGCTCTGTCAAAACACTAAAAGATGACGAAATATAAACGTTGGTTCACGTCGGTGAACCGTGCAATCGTTGCAGAGATGGCGATGCAGAAGAAGACCCAGAAGCAGCTTGCGCAAGAGCTAGGAATCCACCCGGCAACGATGAACCGGAAGCTCAAGGATCCCGGACAGTTCTTTCTGAACGAGTTGGGGCAGGTGTGCGAGTGGTTAAACATTGACCTTAAAAACCCCCCGAACTATGGTTCAAGCGCAAATTGAGTCCATCCAAGGCAAGGGCGATTGGAAGGGTCGCCACGGGACGATGTACACCTTCGAGATTGCTTTTAACGATGGCACCGTAGGAGAAGCCAACAGCAAGAGCCAGGAGCCCCCGTACAAGGTGGGCGATGAGGTCTATTACGAAATCAAGAGCGACGACCAGTACGGCAAGAAGCTCAAGGTTTCCAAGAGCCCACCCCCGCCGGGAGGCTTCCAGCAGTTCCAACCCGCCAAGCCAAACCCGGACAGGGACAAGCAAATCATCCGGGGGATGTGCTTTAAGGTTGCGGGGATGGCGTGGGCCAACCAGTACAAACACAAGTCTTTCGAGCTACCGCACCAGGTGATGGTAAAGGGCGTCATCGCCTTGGCTAAGGAATACGAGCAAGCCTTCAACGAATGGATGGAAGAATAAGCGAGTGTTGTGGGGCCGCTGCGGTCCTAACCAGCGAAGACGTGGGCATCTGCCCAGAATGCAAAGAACACTGCCAATACGTCGAAGATGAGGACTGATATAACCTACGAAGAGCGGGTCGCGCGGATTATGTTCCTTCGGGAGCACCGCCGCAACCTCCTGCGGGACTACTGCGACGAGACAATCCCCAAGCGGGAGAAGAACAAACTCAGGCTAGAGATAGCCAAAGTTCAGAAGGCTTTGAAAAAGCTCGATCCCGATGGTATGTTCCCGCCATGAAATACTGGTTCGATACAGACGACGCGCAGCGGTGGGGACTTCCTGCCGCTGCCGTACTCGCCCATCTCAAGTATTGGATAGAGCGCAACACGTCCGCCGGGGAAGAGCCGTGCATGACGCAGGGCATCAAAGAAATGGCGGAGTATTTGCCCTTCCTTACGCCGTCAAAAATCAAGCGGGCTCTCGTCAAGCTGGAGGAGGTGGAGGCCATCTACAGGAAGCCGAATGGATTCGACCGCAGGCACACGTATTGCCTTGGTACGATTCCGGACCATGCATGGGACGAAACTGAACCATCGATAAGCCAAAACCGGACCATCGATGGGCCAAATCTGGCCCGTGTACATATAGAAACAAATACTTCTAAGAGAACTAAGAAAGACGCGCGTGAGGAGTTGGAGTATCAGAGACCGACAGAGGAGGAGGTCATCGAGTACATGGAGGACCGAGGCGCGCACGAGCTGGCCCCTACTTTAGGCCCCGAATTCTGGAACTACTACGAGGCCAACGGATGGATGGTGAACGGGACGCCAATCGCCAAGTGGAAACCGAAGGTGAACCAGTGGATCAATCGAGAACGCAAAAACCAAAGCAATGACAGACGAAAAGGATTTAACCCCGCAGGCTTCACTCCGGACGGCCTCAAGGACTTTATCGCTAACGGGTAGGACTGAGCTACTCCTGAAGGGAGAACGTGGAAATTTGACCCCTCAAAATGCGTGGGAGGAGGGAACGAACATCCGGACGGCACTCAGGCTGAACCCGCAAATGGTCCGGGCGTGGTTCCTCGCCGAGCTGGGCAGGCTCATTAAGTTCGTGGACGCGACCAAAACCATCCAGGACAACGAGGAACTGAGCGAGACGGCTCGGGCGCTCATGGAGGAGTTTCCGGCGTTTAAGCTGGAAGAGTTCGCGCTGGTCTTTGAAGGCATCAAGCGCAACAAGTTCGGCCCCATGTACGGGCGCCTAAAGTTGGGCGAGCTTATGGAGTGCTGCCGGAAGTGGGAGGAGACCAGAGCCGAGAGGATTCTAGAACGTAAGCATCGTCCCGAACACGACCCATACCAAAGGCATTCGGGCACACGAGAGGAACGGAAGGCTATATTGGTAACCGTAAAGGATCTCATCGACCTCGGACAAATCAAGCCACCGGAATGATTCAGGGAATACTCGTCGCCATTGCCATCCTCACCTTCGCGCAGGTGGGCGCGGAGTTCTACCAAGAGCACCAGGTCCGTCTGTTCAATCTCGTTGTTCTTCTCCTCGCATGCCTCGCCCTGTTCGTATGACCCGAAAGAAGCTCATCGCACGCCTCGACAAGGTCTTCTCGCAATGGGTGCGTAGCAAGGACGCCGACCATCGTGGCTTTGTGCAGTGCTTTACTTGTGGGGTGTGGAAGCAATGGAAGACGGTCGACGCCGGTCACTTCCAATCCCGCGCGAAGTTCTCGACCCGGTGGGATGAGATGAACGTAAAGCCCCAGTGCAAGAGCTGCAACGGATTCCGCAGCGGCGAGCAGTTCCTTTTTGCCCGGCACCTGGACAGGGTCCACGGGGAGGGTACCGCGATGGAGTTGGAGCAGCTTTCGAATACCACAAAGAAGTTCAGCAGCGAGGAACTGGAGGCATTGATTGACGTCTACAACCGCAGACTCCGGAAGTTGTGACTTTGGACGGCTACCTCTCCCGCAATTACGACGACCTACTTCAGGCCGCGTATCGGATCGCAGGGAAGGACGGGCCGGACCTACTCCACGAGGTCATCCTCCAGCTGTACCAAACCAAACAGGACACCATTGACGGCCTACTCGAAAGGGACCAGATGAAGTATTGGGTCTTGCGGGTCATGGTCAACAACTACAACTCGAAGACCTCCCGGTATCACTACAAGTGGAGGAAGGACATCGAGCGCCGCCGCAAGTTCGCCCGGCACATTGTCGACTGGTGGGACGGGGACGGGGTAGCGGCACACCGCGACGAGCTCTTGACGCATATCGAGGAGCGCCTTGCCGACCTCCCGTGGTTCGATGCGGAGGTGTTTGCCATATACTTCGAAGAGGGCCACACCCTCGATTCATTTGCCGAGGCGACGGGCATCAGCCGCCACAAACTATACACCACAATCCGACGTGTCAGAAAAGAAATCCAAGGGGCTCGGCGACCAGATCGCAAAGCTGACGAAGGCGACGGGAATCGATAAGCTCGTCCACGCCGTAGTTGAGGACTGCGGGTGTGAGGAACGCCGCGCGAAACTCAACGCCCAGTTCCCCGGTCGGAATGTGGAGATGTCCGCCGAGGACGTGAGCGCCTTCGCGGAGCTGTTGCCAGCGATAGACAAGGGCGTTTTGAACCGCGCCGAGACGCGCACCATGTACGATATTTTCAACCAAACCTTTAGCGCCAATGAGAGGCCGTGCAGTTGTGCGGGCAAGAACAAGCGCATGGTCAAAA
>Ga0206129_10001689_pt1 | contig 29330 bp, 30 predicted proteins | sample Helgoland_Spring_8_FD_148616 | JGI IMG/M metagenome (GOLD analysis project Ga0206129, IMG submission 148616) | Pelagic subsurface seawater microbial communities from Kabeltonne, Helgoland, North Sea - Helgoland_Spring_Bloom_20160502_2 | ecosystem: Environmental > Aquatic > Marine > Epipelagic ...
CCACCGCATGCCTCGCCCACGAGCGCATCGAGGTCGAGGACATCGTCGTCGCGACAGTCGAGTTCGAGAACGGCGCACTCGGCGTGATTGAATGCTCCACCTGCACCTGGTCCAAGGACGGCCACCCGGCGCGCGTCCAACTCGCAGGAACCGACGGCTCGGTTTTCCTTGCCGACGAATCTTTCGAGATGTGGAATTTCCGCGAAGAGAAACCGGAGGATGCAGAGATCAAGGCGACACTGATGAAAGGCCAGGAGGCCGGACTCGGGGCGAACGATCCATCGGCGATCAATTTCTACCAGCACCAGCGCAACTTCGAGGAAGTCGTGCAGTCGATTGCGGAAGACCGCCAGTGCTTCACCCATGCCGGCGAGGCTCGCAAGGCCGTCGCGGTGATCCGAGCCATCTACGAATCCGCCCAGAACGGTGGAAAAAAAGTGAGTATGTGACCGAAAGTGGCAGCCTTGACCTGGGCATCTGCAGTTGCCCGGGCTTGTGCAGGCGCTCGGAGAGACGCCTCTCAGCAGTCACTTCCAGATCGGCAGGCCTGCCAAGGGATTCAACTCCTCAGGCGGCTCGATGGAGAAAGACTTCTCTTTGCCAATCCGGTAGGGCCCGTAGGCGATCGGGATCACAGTCAGCTGCAGCGCCGGCTCCTCGTCCACCACGACCTTGGATACATTGACGACCGCCGCGCAGTTCGGATTCTTACTGACCTCGAGGATATCTCCGACGCTGAATCTATCGGCGGCTGTCTCGTTTCCCGTCGGAAAAATGTATTCGATGACCACCGGAAAGCCCACCGCCTGCGTGAAATCGTCCGGTTTCACCATCGCCTGCGCACGGATCGCGAATCCGGGATGAATGAATCCCCCGGCATCGAGCTTCCTGACCTCGACCACCTGGAAATCGCCCTCCACGTAACTGAGTAGGAGATTTTTCTCAAAGTTGCGCATGTAGTTGCGCATCAGCAGGGTGTTGAGACGCTCGCGCTCCGATTCGTCGAGCCCGAAGTATTTCCCGTAAAGCTCGCTGGGATTCAGGGCGTTGCCGTTCGGCACATCGAGCACGGTGTAGCGTTCCAACTTCGGCAGGCGTCCCAGTTTCTTGAGGATCGCATAGTTCCTGGGCGTCTCGGGGTTCCCGAAAACGTTGAGGCAGACCGCCCAGCTAAAGATCGCGAAACAGAGCGCGAGGGTATTCGCTAGGAACCACCAGAAATACGCTGGCCTGCGCGGCGTCTCGTCATCGAGCGCACTCTTCTTCCGCCTATTCACAGCCACGGCCTAGGCAGCGCCTCCCCCGCCGCAAACTTCCCCGTCCTCCGCGCCGCTGCCCTCGGGCTCATCCTCCGGCTCGAAAGAAGTCCCACAGCCGCACGCACGGCGCGCCTTTGGGTTGTTGATCTTGAAGCCGGCATCCGTCAGGTCGTCGGAGAAATCTACCTCGCAACCGCGTAGTTTATCCAAACTGTCCGCCGCGACGATCACCCGCACACCGCCTTGTTCCACAATCTCGTCGCCGGCCTCCGGCTCCGAGACTTTCATCTCATACTGCCAGCCCGCACAACCGCCCTTACTCACGCCAAGCCTCAGGCCTGCGTCCGGGGACGCCGCCTTTCCAGCCAGCAGTGTTCCGAGCTCCCGCTGCGCCTTTTCCGTAATATCGATGATCGCCACGCCGGAAAAATAGCTCGAAAAGCCGAACAATAAACACCAAACTTCAAGTATCAGAGCTGGAACAGATCGTCCACAGGGCTCTTGCCGATGGACATCTGCGCTTCGCCGTTGTTCGCGAGGTGGACCAGGCAGTGATAAACCGCCTCCGGATCACCATCGACCTCGAAGGCAACTTGCTCGGCGTTCTTTTCTTCCGATACGAGGCGACTGCGTACCTGGCCGAGGAGATCGAGGAAGGTCGCGGCCGCCGCTTTCCCTGCTTCCACGCCTGGCTGATGGTAGGCGTTGACGTTCACGAGGGATGCATAGAAGGAAACCGTCCGCTCGAAGAGCGCGATCAGCATCCCGAGCGTGTGAGGCGTGACCTCGTAGACCGAGATCGTAAGCGATTTCCGGCCGCTGTCATAGAGAGCATTGCGGGTGCCGCGCAGGAACCCCTGCAAATAATCCTGTGCGGTATTGCCGGGATCCACCTCGATGGATTTCCCCTTCCGCCCGTGGCGCACCTCAATGAATGTCGCGAAAAAGTTATTCACCCCGTCGCGGAGCTGCTGCACGTAGGCGTGCTGATCCGTCGAGCCCTTGTTGCCGTAAACCGCGATCCCCTGGTTGACGACCTTGCCATCGAGATCCTTTTCCTTGCCCAGCGACTCCATGACGAGCTGCTGGAGGTACTTGGAAAACAGGACGAGCGAATCCTTGTAAGGCAGCACGACCATGTCCTTCTCGCCTTTGCCGTTGGTCGCCTTGTGCCATGCGATGGCAAGCTGCATCGCGGCGTTATTCGCAGCGTCCTTGTTGCGGGTCTTTTCATCCATCGCGGCGGCACCGGCCAACATCGCATCGATGTCCAGCCCCTGCAGCGCGGCGGGCACGAGACCGACCGTCGAAAGCACCGAAGATCTTCCGCCGACCCAGTCCTCCATCGGGAAACAGCCGATGAATCCCTGCTCTTGGGCGAAATGGTCGAGCTTGGACCCCTCACCAGTCACGGCCACCGTGTGTTTCCCAAAATCGATGCCCGCCTTCTCAAAAGCAGCCTTGGCTTCGAGCATCCCGTTGCGGGTCTCAGGGGTGCCACCGGATTTTGAGATCACCAGCACCAGCGTGTGCTCGAGGTTGATGGTCGCCAGCGTGTTGTCGATGCCCTGTGGATCCGTATTATCGATAAAATGGATAGGCATCTTGGCCTTCTGGCCGATCGCCTGTGTAACCAACTGCGGACCGAGTGCGGAGCCACCGATACCAATCAACAGGATCTCCTTGAACATCTGCCCGTTCGCCGCAACCACACGACCCGTGTGCACGTGTTCCGCGAATTGCTTCAACTCCTTGATCGGCTCCGTGATCTGCGCCTTGATCTCCGGGGTCGGCGCGAGATCGGCGTTGCGCAGCCAGTAGTGGCCGACCATGCGCCCTTCGTCGGGGTTCGCGATGGCGCCACCCTCAAGGGCAACCATGTCATCGAATGCCTTGGAAACCTTTTTCGCGAGGCCTTCCCTGTAGCCCTGATCCAGATCCATCAGCGAGAGATCCAGGGTGAAACCTAGATCATCGTACCGCACCAAACTCTCGTCGTATTCTTTCCAGCTCATTATATTTCGTTTCGAAAAATTCTCAGTATTTGAGGATCGCTTTCACCTCGTGCGACCCAAGCTTGCCTCTCCCACTGAGGAAGGAAAGCTCGATTAGGAACGACACCGCGATGATTTCTGCACCCAGCCCGTCGAGGAGCTTGAGCGCAGCGGCAGCCGTGCCACCGGTTGCCAATAGGTCATCCACTAACAGGATCTTTTCACCCGGCTTGACCGCATCTTGATGGATCTCCACGACCGCCTCACCGTATTCCAGCGCGTAGGCCGCCTCGGTGCATTTCCACGGCAACTTGCCCTTTTTCCTGATCGGCACAAAACCCACCCCCAGCCGATCCGCCACCGCCGCCGCAAAAATGAAACCGCGCGCATCGATTCCCACCACCTTGTCCACCTTGGTGCCGCCAGCCGTTGCACAAAGCAAATCGATCGATCCACGGAAAAGCTCGGCGTCGGCGAGTATGGGCGTGATGTCCTTGAACACGATCCCCTCCTTCGGAAAATCGTGCACATCCCGGATCGCTTCTCTCAGCCGCTCAACCATGCGGGAGCCTCACCCCCAATCCATCCTGAATCAAGACCCGACGCAGCACATCCCATGAAAAACAGTCAACCGCAGCATGAACGCCACCCAACCCCTGTCGCGTAGCTACGCTTGCCGTCCTAGGCGGGGGCGATGCGGACTGCTTCCGCGATGCCTTCGATGAGCATCTGTGTACCAATGACGGCGAGGATGAGCCCCATGAGGCGGGTAACGATGCTGAGGCCGCTTTTCCCGATGAGGAGGAGGATCTTCGAGCTGAAGACGAAACAAAAAAAGGTAATCAGACAGAGGACAGCGAAGACACTCACGGTGATAGTGATGCCGACGATGCCGCCGGAAGCAGAGTAGTTCATAGCGGTGGCAATGGTGCCGGGACCGGCGAGCAATGGGACGGCGAGGGGTGATATGGCGATGTCGGAGCCATCGTCTTTCTCGGCCGAGTGCATGTCGGACCCTCCGCCCTGCAGCATATGGTAGCCGACGAGGAAGACGAGCACCCCACCGGTGATCCGTAGGGCGGCGAGGGTGATGCCGAACATGTGGAAGATCGCTTTCCCGAGAAAAGCAAAGGCCACGATGATGCAGAAGGTAATGAGTAGAGCCTTGGCTGCAATTTGAACCTGTTCGGATCTATCCCGATTCCCTGCAAGACCGGCGAAGGCGGCGGTGTTTGCGATCGGGTTCATGATCGCGAAGAACCCGAGAAAGACGGTTATTGCTGTCGTATAAATCTCACCCATGGGGCGTCACTGTGAGGGCGGCTCGGCGATACTGGCAAGAGTAAGAAAAATGGGTTTTCCGGCTCCAACTGACGCACATCTCTGTTGTCTTTGTGGCGCGGTGTTTAATTCAACTGCGAACTTTCACAAACACAGAAAAAGAGATCATCCATCGCTCCGCACCGAATGACCTCGATTGAACGAAATGGCCTAAAAAGCTGCATATCTCAAAAAACTGGACAGTCACGACCTGTCCGTTATCCTGTCCATATGGAAGCCATCACGTATACCGCTGCGCGGGAGAATCTGGCCACGACGATGAACCGGGTTTGTGACAACCATGATCCGGTGATCATCACACGGAAACGTGATCAGGCCGTGGTGATGATGTCGCTTGAGGATTACGAATCGCTCCAGGAAACCGCTTACCTGCTGCGCTCGCCGGCGAACGCCAAACGGCTTTCCGAAGGCATCGCCCAACTTGATCAGGGCAAGGTGGTCATCAGGGAACTTGGTGCGCTGCTGTGAACGTCCTTTTCTCCGAACGAGCCTGGGAGGATTACCTGCATTGGCAGCAATTCGACCGGAAGATCCAGAAAAAGGTCAACGCCCTACTCCAAGATATCTCACGGGACGACCCATACCAAGGCATCGGGAAGCCTGAACCGCTGAAGCATGCGTTCTCCGGTTTCTGGTCACGCAGAATCACCGATGAGCACCGGCTCGTTTACCGGATATCTGGAAATGCCATCGAGGTGGCGCAAGCTCGGTATCACTACCAGTAGAGATCACCCGGAAACTTGGGGCTCCATCAATCCTCATCGTCCTTCACGCCCTTCACTCGGACTTTTCCTCTGAGCTTGGCCTCGATGAAGGCGTCAATATCTCCATCCATAACGTCCTGGATGCTGCCGCTTTCCTCGCCGGTGCGGAGGTCGAGGACTTTTTGATAGGGCTGGAACACGTAGGAACGGATCTGGCTTCCCCATGAGACATCGCTCTTTTCGCCGTAGACGGCTTCGGCATCGGCGGCGCGTTTATCTTCCTCAATCTGGAAGAGTTTCGCTTTGAGGATTTGGAAGGCGAGTATCTTGTTCGCGCCTTGCGTGCGGGAGGCGGTGGACTTGATCAGTATCCCGGAAGGAAGGTGCCGTAGCAGCACTGCGGTCTCGACCTTGTTGACGTTCTGGCCGCCTTTGCCGCCGGAGCGCATGGTGCTAATCTCCACGTCCTTATCGGCAATCTCAATCTCGATCTTATCGTTCACTTCCGGAGTGGCGTCGATCGAAGCGAAGGAGGTGTGGCGTTTGCCTGCGGAGTCGAATGGTGAGATGCGGACAAGGCGGTGGACGCCGCGTTCGTTCTTGAGGAAACCGAAGGCGTTCTCGCCAATAATTTTGACCGTGGCGGAGCGGAGGCCGGCACCATCGCCGTCTTCCCAGTCGAGGGTTTCGACTTTGAATCCCTTGCTCTCCGCCCAGCGGGTGTACATGCGGTGAAGCATCTGCGCCCAGTCGCAGGCTTCGGTGCCGCCGGCGCCCGCCTGGATGGCGAGGTAACAGGAGGCCTCGTCGTTGGGTCGGTTCAGAAGGGTCAGGAGTTCGAATTGGCGGATGTCTTTTTCGAGCTTGGCTGCGCCGTCGATCGCTTCTTTGGCGAGTTCCTCGTCGTCGAATTCCTTCGCCAGTGCCACGCCTTCGATGACGTCCTTGCTGCGGCTTTCCAGATCGGTAAAGGCTTCGAGTTTCTTTTTCATTCCTGCCGCATCCTCGGAAACGGTGCGGGCTTTGTCCGTATCGTCCCAGAAATCCGGGGCGCCCATCGCTTCCTCTAGCGTCTGGATCTTGTTTTCTAAAACAGGGACGTCAAAGATACCCCCTGAGTTTCGAAAGACGGCTGGAAAAGCCATCCGTATCGAGCGCCAGGAGGTCAGCGGTAGGGAGTAAAGACATGAGGCGGCAGGAAAACCCACCCCGCCCCGCCCCGCAAGCAGAAACAAGGGATGCGCTTCAGGGAAAGAGGAAGAATCCTACACAAGGGGCACAAGGGGGATTTTGGTTCAAGCTCTCCGGAATCACTCTCGCGAATTCTTAGTTGGAGCGTTTTTGGACATCTTAAATACGGGTCTTATTGTTTCTATTTTCAGAAAAAAACTACGAAGTCCGAACCACGCTCTTGCTTGTGCCGCTTGTGATCAATCCGCTGAGAAATTTCTTCATTGGAGTTTGAATTTTGAGATTTGAAGTTTAACGTCGCGCCATCATGAGCAACAAAATCGTTCCAACTATTTCGTCCGGCACCACCGGCCCACTCGGAGTCCTCCACCTTCCGCGCCTTTGGCAGAAAATGTCACTTGGTGCCGCAGGCAAACTCGCCGACGGCTACGCAAACTGCGCACCGGGCTATGACATGATGGTGCTCGATGCACTGGGCGTGAATCGCGAGACCCTCGTCGCCTTCGTCTCCGAAAAGAAGCCGACCTACGTGGAGTTTGAAAAATTCTTCGCCGCAAGCGCCAGCTTGCTGAACGAAACCTCGGTTTCCGAGCTCAACGCCGCCATTACCGGTTACCAGCACACGGATGAGACGCGCCAAGGGATCCTTTCCACCGTCGGCCTTCCGGACGGCAAGCCAACGGATGCGATCAACCTGAACAATCTCGACGACTGGCAGGAATTCCACACGGCGGAGATCGCTTGAGCCTTTTTTTCAGAGGACAAGCAGGTCTTCGAAGGTGACCGATGAGATTCCGACGGCGGCGAGCGCATTGAGCACATCAATGACGCGCTGCTGGCGGGTATTCGAGTCGACGCGGAGCATCACCGAGGGATGATCCCCGGCAGTGCGAGCGGCATCCTTGAAAAGAACGAGATGACTGGACAGTAGGGGCAGATCCCTGCTGTCTTCATACGTATCCAACTGGCGCTCCGCCAGGCCGCTTCCTGTATACACCGCTCCCTGGCCATCGATCCTTATGACCATCGGAGGAATAGGCGGCTGGTTGTCGCTCTCCCGTTCCTTGGCAGGAAGAGCCATCGCAAGATCCTGCTCGCGTGGGACGATCGTCATAGAGACGAGGAAATAGATCAGGAGCAGGAAGCAGATATCGATAAGCGACGAGATATCGAGATCGGGTTCGGACAGAATAGGGAGTATCCTTGCTTTGTGACGTGCCATGTTTCCGTAACGCACAAGTGCACACCTGCCTTGGTTATTTCTTCCACCGGAGGCTCTGGACTGCTGGGATTCTTCATTCCCAGCTCTTACGGAGGAGCTTGATTACCGGAGCGATCGGTCGATACCGGCATTGTCCGCTTGATTGTCAGCCACCCCAAAAGCTGCGGATAAGAACCGCAGCAGCCTCATGGAAGCCTCCGCCGGTCTCGCCTACCGGCATTTCCCCTGCCACCGCGCAATACCCAGACGGATCCCGGCGGCCTTCTGCTCGGTCTCCTCATACTCCTCCTCGGGGATCGAATCCGCGACGATGCCCGCCCCGACATGGTAACGGAGCTCCCCGCCCTCTCGGACGAGGGTGCGGATGGCGATATTGAACTGGCTCTCACCATTGAAGCCAAGCCACCCGATCGCTCCGCAATAGATGCCGCGCGGCTTGCTCTCGAGTTCCGAGATAATTTCCATCGCCCGTTTCTTTGGCGCACCGGTGATGCTGCCGCCGGGGAAACAGGAGGCGAGTGCGCCGAGCGCATCCTCCTTTTCGCAAAGCGTGCCTGTCACAGTGGAGACAAGGTGATGCACCTGAGCCAAGCTTTCCAACTGCAGCATCTGCGTCACCTCCACACTGCCAAATTCGCAAACGCGCCCGAGATCGTTGCGGAGCAAATCCGTGATCATCACCAACTCCGCCACCTCCTTCGGCGAGGTCTGCAACTCCACTGCAGAGCGCCTGTCCTCATCCGTATCGTCGAAACGAGGTCGCGTGCCCTTGATCGGGCAGGTCTCCACTCCGTTCCCGGAAATCTTCAAAAAAAGCTCCGGGGAGGTACTCAGGACTTCCTTTCCATCCAACTCCATCCAGGCAGCCATCGGTGCGGGGCTGGCCTCGCGGAGCACTTCATATAGCCCATAGAGCGAACCATCACCACTCACCTCCGCCGAGAATGCCTGGGTGACATTCACCTGGTAGATATCCCCTGCCACGATCCATTCCTGCACCTTCCGAACGGATTCGAGGAAACTCCCCCGCCCCGTCTCCTCCCGGAAACTCCCAATCGCGACGGCCTTTTCATCCGAATCGCACATTTTCTCGGAAAGACCGCCGCGCTCCCACCACTCGCCAGTGTCCTCATCCTTAACGAGCATTTCACGGTATTCGCCGAAAACAAAATCCCCCTCGTAATCCACCCAACCGCATAGCCCGCCGTCCGGAAATCCGTGGTCGCCGCCCTGGCAGGCATTAGACTCCAGCGCCGCACGCAGCGCGCCAAGATTCGTTTCCGAGAAAACGGAACCCCTATATATATTCACAGGATCCGCCGCGATCACCGAAACCGGCCTGCCCGCTTTTTCCGGGATGTTCCCTGCCGTGTCGAAAAACACCAATCCGCCCAAATGGCGCAGTCGGTTCGCGACTCCGGAGGCCTCAAGCCCCATGAGCCCCGGCACCCTCAACATTCCGACCGCAACCTCCGTCACGCTGGAAACCATGCCTGCCTCCGCCGCCGTCTCAACCCTAAAAATCCACAGACCCGCACGGTCCCGCCGCCAATTCCTCAATCAAAGGTTGCAAAACCTCTATCCTCGGCTAAAAACCCGCCCCGCCGAGAGCCCTCGGCTCTCACAAACCATTACACACCAAAGGCATGAAGGACCTCACCAAATATCGCAACATCGGCATTTTCGCCCACGTTGACGCCGGCAAGACAACCACCACCGAGCGTATTCTCAAACTTTCCGGAAAAATCCACAAGATCGGTGAGGTTCACGACGGCGAATCCACCATGGACTTCATGGATCAGGAAGCTGAACGCGGCATCACCATTCAATCCGCCGCCACCACTTGTTTCTGGAATGACCACCAGTTCAACGTCATCGACACCCCGGGCCACGTTGACTTCACCATCGAAGTTTATCGTTCCCTTAAAGTTCTCGACGGCGGCGTCGGCGTTTTCTGCGGATCCGGCGGCGTTGAGCCACAGTCCGAGACCAACTGGCGCTACGCCAACGACTCCGAGGTCTCCCGTATCATTTACGTCAACAAGCTCGACCGCATCGGCGCTGACTTCTACCGCGTCGTCGCTCAGGTGAAAAAAGTCCTCGGCGCAACTCCTCTTGTCATGGTTCTCCCGATCGGCACGGAATCCGATTTCGTCGGCCTCGTCGATCTCATGACCATGAAAGCCCACGTCTGGGATGACTCCGGCCAGCCTGAGAATTTCACCATCGAAGATATCCCTGCCGACATGCTCGACAAGGCCACCGAATACCGTGCCGAAATGGTCGAAACCGCCGTTGAGCAGGACGACGATGTCATGGAGAAATACCTCGATGGCGAACAACCCGATATCGAGACCCTTAAGAAGTGCATCCGCAAGGGCACCATTGATCTCGCATTCTTCCCCACCTACTGCGGCTCTTCCTTCAAAAACAAAGGCCTCCAGCTCATCCTCGACGCCGTCGTCGATTACCTGCCTAACCCGCTCGATGTCAAACCTCTCCCGGAAGTGGACGCAGAAGGCGCCGAAACCGGTAACTTCGCCGTCATCGACCCGGAAGCACCGCTCCGCGGGCTCGCATTCAAAATCATGGATGACAAGTTCGGCGCACTCACCTTCACCCGCATCTACTCGGGCAGCATCAAGAAGGGCGATACCATCCTGAACTCGTTCACTGGCAAAACCGAACGCGTCGGCCGCATGGTCGAAATGCACGCCGATGACCGCAAGGAAATCGACGTAGCGCAAGCCGGTGACATCATCGCTATCGTCGGCCTCAAAAACGTCCAAACCGGTCACACTCTCTGCGATATCAAGAATCCAGCGACCCTCGAGCCGATGGTCTTCCCCGATCCCGTCATCTCCATCGCCGTTGCTCCTAAGGACAAGGCAAACGCCGAGAAGCTTGGCAACGCGATCGGCAAGATGATCCAGGAGGATCCGTCCTTCCGCGTCGAAACCGACGAGGAAACCAACGAAATGATCCTCAAAGGCATGGGCGAGCTCCACCTCGACATCAAAATCGACATCCTCAAGCGCACCCACAAGGTCGAGGTAGAAGTCGGCGCACCTCAGGTCGCCTACCGTGAAACCATCACCAAGCCAGTTTCCGACAGCTACACCCACAAGAAGCAGTCCGGTGGTTCCGGTCAGTTCGCGAAAATCGACTACACCATCGAGCCCGGCGAAGTCGGCTCTGGGTTCATCTTCGAATCCAAAATCGTCGGTGGTAACGTTCCCAAGGAATACATCCCTGCCGTCGAAAAAGGCTTCAAGTTCTCCGTCAACAAGGGGCCGCTCGCCGGTTATCCTTGCTTGGACTTCAAGGTCACGCTCCAGGACGGTGGCTTCCACGCAGTTGACTCCTCGGCAATCGCCTTCGAGATCGCCGCGAAAGCAGCCTACCGTCAGTCGATGGTCAAGGCCGGCCCGCAGATCCTCGAACCAATGATGAAACTCGATGTCTTCTCCCCAGAAGAAAAAATCGGTGACGTCATCGGCGACCTCAACCGCCGTCGTGGCATGATCCAAGGCCAGGAGCCGACTCCGGGCGGTGTCCGCGTCAAAGCAGAAGCTCCTCTCTCCGCGATGTTCGGCTACATCGGCGACCTCCGCACCATGACCTCCGGCCGCGGCCAGTTCTCCATGGAGTTCAGCCACTACGCTGCCTGCCCGCGCAACATCGCGGAAGAAGTCATCGTCAAGGCCAAGGAGCGCGAAGAAGCTCTCCGCAAGTAATTCACGCCCGGCGGTCTCTACCGCCGAGCTTCCAACCCGCCGCTCCGGAAACGGACGGCGGGTTTTTTACGTCCTTGGCTCGCCTGATTTCCGAAATAAACTCCTACCATGCCAGAAACATTTTCTCTCAAACCCAACATCTCACTCGGCATCGTTCCGACCCACATCGGCTTCATCGACGGCCTGGTCGAGACCGCCCATCGCTTGAATAATTTCCAAGCTCGCGGATATTTAAAATGAAACCTAAGCTTTCTGACGCTCTATCCGTAGTCCTTAGGGACTGAGGAAACCGCAGGCCGATTTCCCCGCTCACAGATCCAACTCCAATCCACTATGAAAACCGCCTACCTGTCCCTGGCCATCTGCATGACCGTTACTTCTGCCCAAGCACAGGGCAACTACACGTCGATCAAGCAGGAGGTCCGCCAATCCATCGCCCGCGGCAACGCCTGGCTCGCGGAACAACAGAAAGATAAAGGCTTCTGGGACGACGGTGGTCTGCCCGCCTTCACCGCCCTCGCCCTCACCGCGCAGGTGCGCGACCCGAACTTCGACCTCTCCGGCGGCAAGCTCCCGGATCACATCGCAAAAGGCTTTGACTGGCTCACCGCACAACAGAAAGAGGACGGCGGGATCTACAACCGCGGGCTTTCCGTCTATAACACCGCAACCTCGCTCACCGCACTGGCTTCCACTGGCATGGACAAATTCGATCCTGCGATCGTCAAAGCCCGCAAGCACCTCATCAACAACCAGTGGGACATCGGCGAGAAAGGCAAAACCGACAACCCCAACGACGGCGGCATCGGCTATGGCTCCAGTGACCAGCACACCGATATGTCGAACACCTACCTCGCCCTCGAGGCTCTCGCCCTTTCCGACAAGGTGATCGAGGACGGCAATTTCGGCGACCAACCGAACCTCAACTGGGACGCTGCGCTGACTTTCCTCTCCCGCAGTCAGAACCTGACCGCAACCAACGACCAAGAATGGGCCTCGGACGACCCGAAGAACAAAGGCGGCTTCATCTACAGCCCCGGCGACTCCAAGGCCGGCACCGACGTGACCGCCGACGGCAAGGTCGCCCTGCGCTCCTACGGATCGATCTCCTACGCCGGCCTGATGTCCTTCATCTATGCCAAACTCTCCCCCGATGACCCGCGTGTGGTCGCCGTGATGGAATGGCTTGGGAGAAACTACACCGTCGAGGAAAACCCAAATTTGGGAGCCGAGGGGCTGTATTATTACTATCAGGCAATGGCGAAAGCCCTCAACGCCGCAGGCATCGACAAACTCAAGCTTGAGGACGGCTCCGAGGCCGACTGGCGCAAGGACCTCGGCGGCAAGCTCCTCACCTCCCAGCGCGAGAACGGATCATGGGTTAACGACAACGGCCGTTGGATGGAATCCAACGCCGTCCTTGTCACCGCCTACACCGTGATGGCTCTTGAAGAAATCTACCGCTCCATCCCCTAAAGGATCGCCGTCAGAAAAGCCGGGGTTGACCGTGTCGCAATAGCTCCCTCGGCTGGATTCGCCTTGTCTCACCTCCACTCAAGCGATATCACATCCTCCGATGAAAGGTCTTATTCCCGTAATTGCCTCACTTTGTCTAATCAACATTGCCATAGCGAACGACCAGATGCGGAATTGGACGTTCGCCTCCGAGGAAAAGATCCAGGCGGAAATCACCGATTTCGACGAAATCACCCGTATCGTCACCCTGCAATCTTCGAAAGGGAAAACGCTCAAGCTCGATGAGTCCAAGTTCACCGCAATCGACCGCGCATGGATTCTTCAATGGGTGGAGCAATACGAGGAAGCGCAAGCCCAGCTCACCAAAATCGGCGGCACCATCACCCGCTACACCACCACCGGGGCGTTCGCCACCACGTATTCAGTTTACGTACCAGCCACCGAGCCGGACGCTAATGATGCGAAACCTCCCCTGCTTTTCCTATTCCATCCGGGTGGCAACGGCGGCCGCGTCATCTACCGCTATATCGAAACGGCCGCCGCCCTCGGGGTGACGTTGGTGTCCTTCGACCATTTCAAAAACACCGATAATAACCCGCAAAGGGAGTCTGAAATGTTGCAACGTTTCACCGCCATCCTACCGCAGATCGAGGCCGCCGTGCCCCACGATGAGAAACGCATGTTCATGGGTGGAACCTCCGGCGGAGCATGGCGCTCATACCACTACTCAGCACAGGTTCCACGTCCATGGGCAGGCATTCTCGCAAGCGGTGGATGGCTAGGGGGAGAACAATGGTATGACCTTCCCTATCCCCGCATGCGCGTCGCGATGGTGAATGGCGACAAAGACTATGCGGCCATCAGGGTCATGAAAAAAGATACGGAGGTTCTCCATCGCGCCGACTCGGTTGTCAGTGTCCACGCCTTCGAGGGCGGTCACCAGATGCCGCCTCCTTCCGTTCTAACAAAGGCACTCCGCTGGCTTTTAGAAACCGAGCTTCCGAACCAAGCCGCGCCTTAGGACTTTCCAAAGATGCCTTCGGACTCCGTAAAAAAGATCGCCGTCATCGGTGGCGGCGCAGCGGGCTTTTTCGCCGCCATCACCGCCGCGGAGTCCGATCCCGAAGCCGAGGTCACGGTCTATGAAAAGGGCAATGCCTTCCTAACCAAGGTGAAAGTATCCGGAGGCGGGCGCTGCAACGTCACTCATTCCTGCTTTGACCCCACCGAACTCGCAAAACGCTACCCGCGCGGCTCCCGTGAGTTGCGCGGAGCCTTCCACCGCTGGCAACCACAGAACACCATAGCCTGGTTCGCAGAACGCGGCGTGACCCTAAAAACCGAGCCCGATGGCCGGATGTTCCCCGACACCGACAGCTCACAGACCATCATCGACTGCTTCATGAAAGCCGCCCGCGATGCCGGCATCACCCTCCGCAAAGGAATGCCGCTGAAAACGATCGCCGTATCCGGGAACGGCTTCCACCTCACTTTCGGCGACGGCTCCGAAGCCGCCGTGGACAAGCTCTGCATCGCCTCCGGTTCACTCAAGGCATCCCCGCTCACCTCCGCCATCGAAAACCTCGGCCACAGCATCGAACCGCTCGCCCCTTCCCTGTTTTCCTTCAACGTCACCGACCCACGCACCGAAGGCCTCGCAGGCCTCTCCGTCCAGTCCGCCACCGTCCGCGCTCTCCCGAAAAGCCCGCCGCAGACCGGCCCCGTCCTCATCACCCACCGCGGCTTCAGCGGCCCAGCCATCCTGCGCCTTTCCGCTTGGGAGGCGCGCACGCTCCAGGCACAGGACTACCGTTTCGAGATCTCCATCAACTGGCTCGGCAACAGCCGCCCTGAGCAACTCCGCAGCACACTCGCCTCCCTCCGCGCCGATTCCGGAAAAGCCCTCATCAAAAACCGCATCCCAGGCGATATCCCCCGTCGCCTCTGGGAACGCCTCACCGAGATCTCAGGTATTTCCCCTGAAACCCAGTGGTCGCAGCTCCCCAAGGAAAAGGAAAATACACTTATCCGCGAGCTCACCGAAGGCCGGTTCGAAGTTCAGGGAAAAACCACCAACAAGGAGGAATTCGTCACCTGCGGCGGCGTCCGCCTCAAGGAGATCGACTTCCGCAGCATGGAAAGCCGCCTCGTCCCCGGCCTCCACTTCGCCGGCGAATGCCTCGATATCGACGGCATCACCGGCGGCTTCAATTTCCAGGCCGCCTGGACCGGAGGCCACATCGCCGGACTGGCGATGATCACCTAACTCGCCGCATTGACCTTTTGCCCGGCACTGCGAGCATTGGCTTTCGCTCAGGCAACACCATGAAAATCCATCCCAATTTCCTCCTGCTGGCGGCGATGCTACCCATACTCATCTGGTCCGGAATTCATCCCTACGACAGAACGACATGGTGGCTTGAAATCGCCCCCGTTTTCATGGGCTTCGTCGGCCTATTCATTGCCCAGTCAAAGGGCTGGAGGTTTTCCAATTTCTCCCTCGTCCTCCTCGGACTCCACATGATCGTCCTCATAGTCGGTGGCCGCTACACCTACGCCCTGGTTCCTATCGGCGATTGGGCAAAGAACGCCTTCGACCTCTCGCGCAACCACTACGATCGACTCGGCCATCTCATGCAGGGCCTCGTCCCCGCCATCCTCTGCCGCGAGGTTTTCATCCGCAACAAGGTCATCGCAAAACGCGGCTGGCTCGCCTTCTGCGTAATTTCCTTCTGCATGGCCGTCAGCGCCATCTACGAACTCCTCGAATGGGCCGCCGCCCTCGTTTCCGCCGAAGCATCGGCCGCCTTCCTCGGCACCCAGGGCGATATCTGGGACACCCAGACCGACATGTTCTGCGCCCTCATCGGCGCCAGCACCGCCTTCCTCTTCCTCCAAATCCCCCACAACAGATCGATGGAGAAACTCCCGTAGCGGCGCTCTTTGGTCGCCGCTACGGGAGCGCAAGGAACGCCGTCCTTCTAGGCGGCAGAATTTCACCAAGGCTTCATCCAGATTAAAGATTTTGCTTGGGTTGGGCAGCCGCCTGGAAGGACGACTTTCCCTACTACCTCTTCCGCTTTCTAGCCGCCGCAATTTCAGCAATCAAGCGGTGCAGCACCAACCGGTGATCCAGTCCGGTCGTCACCAGCGCCTGATCCGCCTTCTGGGTCTGCTCCATGACATGCTGGAGGCCGGCGAGGTCGAAGTTTTTCGCGTTTTGAACCGCGAGGAAAATTGGATAGACGTTCACACCGGAACCGTCCTTTTTCTGGGGCAGCCAGGCACGATCCGAGGCCGGGAGTTTGTTGAGGGCGCCGGCGAAGGATGAGTAGTTCCCCGAAGGTGCCTTGAATTTCTCCAGGATCAGCTTCGCCATGTAGAGATTGCGCACGACGTTGATGATCGAGGCGCGCATGATCCCGATCGCGGATTCCTCCGCGGCGAGCTGCTCGTCGATAAGCTGGATCGCGCGGGCGACATTGCCGGTCTGGATCGCTTTTCCCGTCTCAAAAATCACCGCTGCCCGGCTGAGCGGCACGAGCGCGCGGACATCCTCCTCAGTGACAGTGCGGCGTTCCTTGCCGAGGTAGAGATCCAGCTTCTCCAGCTCGTTCGCGATCTGCTTGGTCTGCTCCCCGGCGAGCATAATGAACAGCTCCATCGCAGTATGCTCGAACTCCAGCCCCAGCTCATTAGCGCGGCCATCAACCATTCTGCCGACCTCATCCTGCCAGCCGTCGCGGCTGATATCAATCTTGTCGTAACTGCTGACGGAAGCGGTCTTCGCCAAGAATTTCCAGAACGCCCGCCGCTTGTCCACCTTGTCGGCGGAGAGGATAAATTTGATCCCATCCGGCAGACCCTTTTCGAGGGTCGCCCGCAGCGACTCCACTCCGGACTCAGTGCGCTGAGCGCGCCCGGTGACATCGTCGCCGAGGAAATTCACGTTCCGCAGCCACACCACCTTGTCGCCGCCGAACATCGGCATGGTCATCAGCGACTGGACCGCCGCGGAGCAAAGCTGGAAGGCGCCCTCGGAGTTGTCTGCATTCCCGTCGATCGTCTCGTGAGTGAACCCGTCGTCGTTCCCGCCCGTCAGTTGATTGTACAAAGCCAGCGCCTCCTCGCGCACCAACCCATCGTCGCTGCCCACGATCACGTGAAAATTGGAATTCGCCGGGGAGCTTTTCGGTTTTGCAGCCACAGGAGAGGTCTAGCGAGAAAATCCAAACTGCAAAATTCAAATCTCAAAAATCCCATCATCAAGCTGCCGATTTGCACAATCCGGACACAAAATCCGGTATTTCCCCTAAACGGAGGAAGCGGAGATGACAGAGGTAACGGAGTAATTCTCGGTTTGGATTCCAAAACCTTCTCCGTCACCTCCCTCTTCCCTCCGTCTCCTCCGATAAAAATCAAAGCCGCCCCCCAATAACGCCCCATCCCACCCGCCATGGAATTTGAGTTTTGAGAGTTGAAGTTTCCCCGTCCCCTATCCATCTTCCCGCCCCGCCGCGAACCACGGCGGCAAGTATCATGGGAAAAAGTCTGTTTCAAAAAGTCTGGGATTCACACCGCGTCGGCACTCTCGGCGACGGACGCACACAACTCTTCATCGGCACGCACCTCATCCACGAGGTCACCTCGCCGCAGGCTTTCGGGATGCTCCGCGATCTCGGCTTGAAAGTAAAATTCCCACAGCGCACCTTCGCCACCATCGATCACATCGTCCCTACGGAAAACCAGGACCAGCCTGCCGATCCTATGGCCGCGGAAATGATCGAAGCCATCCGCAAGAACTGCGATGACTTCGGCGTCACCTATTTCGACCTCAAATCCGGAAAACAGGGCATCCTCCACGTCGTCGGCCCCGAGCAGGGCATCACTCAACCCGGCACGACCATCGCCTGTGGCGACTCCCACACCGCCACCCACGGCGCATTCGGAGCCATCGCTTTCGGCATCGGCACCAGCCAGGTTCGTGACGTCCTCGCCACCCAGACCATCGCGCTTCAGGAAATGAAAGTCCGCCGCATCGAGGTCAACGGCGACCTCCGCCCCGGCGTTTACGCCAAGGACGTGATCCTCCACATCATCCGCCAGCTCGGCGCCAACGGCGGCATCGGCTACGCCTACGAATACGCGGGCGATCTCTTCGAACGCATGTCCATGGAAGAGCGCATGACTGTCTGCAACATGTCCATCGAGGGCGGTGCCCGCTGCGGATACGTCAACCCAGACGCGAAGACCGTCGCCTACCTCCAAGGTCGCCCCTACGTCGACAACGACAATTTCGAAGAAACCGCCGCCCGCTGGCTGTCCTTCGCATCCGATGCCGACGCACACTTCGACGACATCGTGAAAATCGACGCCGCCGACATCGAGCCAACCGTCACCTGGGGCATCTCCCCGGACGCCGGCATCTCCATCACGGAAAACATCCCCGACCCTCTCAACGCCTCCACCCCCGAGGAAAAGGCAAGCATTGAGGAAGCCCTCGCCTACATGAAGCTGCCCGGCGGCACCCCGATCGAAGGAGTCAAGATCGATGTCGCATTCCTCGGCTCCTGCACCAACGGCCGTCTCTCGGACTTCCGCGAAGTCGCAAAATACATCAAGGGTCACAAGGTCGCGGCAAACGTCAAAGCCATCGCCGTCCCCGGCTCACAGATCGTCGCGATCCAGTGCGAACAGGAAGGCCTCCCGGAGATTTTCCGCGAAGCAGGCTTCGAATGGCGCGCCGCCGGTTGCTCCATGTGCCTCGCCATGAACCCGGACAAACTCATCGGCGATCAGCTCTGCGCCTCCTCCTCAAACCGAAATTTCAAAGGCCGCCAGGGCTCCCCGACCGGCCGCACCGTTCTCATGTCACCCGTCATGGTCGCCGCAGCAGCCATCAAGGGACACGTCACCGACGCCCGCAACCTGTTCGACCTCTCGGAAACCTCCGCCGTCGCCTAAGGTTTCGGATTTATAACTTAAAATTTAGAATTTAAAAGCATGGCACTCGACCCAGTAACACAAGCCTCCGGCACCGGAGTATTCATCCCCGGCGCTGACATCGATACCGACCGCATCATCCCGGCGCGTTTCATGAAATGCGTCACCTTCGATGGACTCGGCGAATTCGCCTTCTACGACGTCCGCTTCGACTCCGAAACCGGAGAGAAAACCAATCATCCGCTCAACGACGAGCGCTTCAAGGATGCCTCCATCCTCATCGCCGGGGTCAACTTCGGTTGCGGCTCCTCCCGTGAACACGCCCCGCAGTCGCTTGCAAAATACGGCTTCACGGCTGTGATCGCCGAGTCCTTCGCGGAAATTTTCTACGGAAACTCCACCACGCTCGCCATGCCTTGCGTGATGGCATCCGCCGAGAATATCACGAAACTCCGCGCCGCCATCGAAGCCAAGCCCGACACGAAAATCACCATCGACGTGGAGAACCTCAAGGTCAGCACCTGCTGCGACCTGGAGTTCTCCGTGAAAATGCCCGAGTCCGCCCGCGATGCACTGATTTCCGGCCGCTGGGATCCCATCCAGGAACTCATCGACAACGACGCTGCGATCAACGAGCGCGCCAAAGCACTCCACTACGTGTAGTGGAGTAGCGGCTTTCAGTCGCCAATACATCCATCAAATATCATGCCACTGCCGGACGCACCACCTCCCGGCATCGCCCTGTTCGACATGGACGGCACTCTGCTGGCCTGGGACTGCCAGCTCCTTTTCCGCCACCACGTCCTGCGCGAGGAACCCGCCCGGTATTTCTCGGTTCCGCTGTTCCTCGCCTTCCTGCCTTTCGCAAAGCTGCTGGGCACGGAAAACATGAAGCGAATCTTCCACTGCTTCCTCTGGAAAATGCCTCCCGACCGGCTCGCAGAGCTGTCTCGCAGCTTTGCCAAAAAACTCCAACCTAGCATCTATGCCGAGCTCAAAGAAAAGCTCGTCAGCCACAAGGAAGCAGGCCACCTCACCATCCTCAGCTCCGCCAGCCCGGAATGCTACGCGGCGGAAGTCGGCAGACTGCTGGACTTCGACATCTCGCTGGGAACCGTCCTGGAGGATAACCGCCTTTTCCCCGACCTAGTGAACCACAAGGGGGAAAACAAGGTCACCCGCCTGCGGAAACTACTACCGCCTTCGCATTTCATCGGTGGGAAACTCGTGAACTCCCACGGCTACACCGACAGCACCGCTGATTTGCCAATGCTTGCGATCTGCGACTCAGCCACCGTGGTGAACCCCAAGCCTGCTCTCGTAGAACTCGCCGGCCAAAACGGATGGCCTATCCTCCGCCCCGTTCGCCCGTGGAAATCCACTTTCGAAAAGGGCTGGCGCATCCTTGCGCTTCTGCTCGCACTCGGCGGTAATCCCGCCAAACTCTGAACCATGCCCGACCGCGCCTTCATCCTCAGGTTTCTTGCCATCGCAGCCACCAGTCTGATGGTGGTTTCGCTTTTCCCTCCCTATTCCTTCGCGGGTCTCGCATGGCTATGCCTCATCCCCCTGCTCATCGCACTGTGGTCGCTGGATGGAAAACACCGTGCGAAGAAAGGCTTCCTCATCGGCTATCTCGCCGGTGCCCTCAGCTTCGGAATCCAGCTTTCATGGCTGTCAGAGGTGACCCTCGGCGGAGCCATCGCGCTGCCCCTCTACCTAGCACTATACTGGGGGGCTTTCGGGGCATTTGCCGCAACCATCGGAAATCCATGGCACCAGCGGGGAGTGGTTTCCGAAAACCCGCTGCGATGCCTTTTCACCGCGTTCACCCACGCTTCAATATGGGCAGGGCTCGAATGGCTTCGCGGCGCAATGGTCTACGTCGGCTTCGGATGGAACGGCCTTGGGATCGCCTTCCATGACACCCTCGCCATCTCACAGGCCGCTGACCTTCTTGGCGTGACGGGGCTCTCGCTCATGCTCGTGTTTTTCCAGTCGGTGCTAGTCCAGGTCGGCCATCGCTTAAAAAGAACGGCCAGCGATGGCATTCGGCGCCCGCGCTGGGACTTCACTATTGCAGCCCTGGCCGTGGGTTTGCTCCTCGCCTACGGTATTGTTCGCATCGCCACGGAAGGAGCCAAGGAATCCATCCCCCTGAAAGCTCTTCTCGTCCAGATTAACATTCCACAGGATGCGAGCCAGGTTCTCTGGGCTGCGGAAAAAGTCCACATGGCCTACGAGGATGAGACCATCGAGAGACTGAGGAAAATCCAAGCGGAAGACGAAGAAAAGTTGCAGGCAGCGATTACCAAGGGAAAGGAAGGCGGCATCCAGCTCGGCAGCCCCGATTGGGTTCTCTGGCCGGAAACCGCGCTGACCGGCCGTATCATACGCAGCGATGACGGCGAGTGGGGCACATGGCGGGAAAACATGGATACCATAGGACGAGTCCGTGAGGCCGGCAAATTCGATCTCATCTACGGAGCTGTCGAGATCGAGGGTGAAGCCCGCGATGACGGCCTTTACCAAAAGGAGAACCCGCGCATTTACAATTCCATCGCCATCCAGAGCGCGGATGACGATCTCCAGACGTTCCGGAAACATCACCTTGTCACCTTCGGTGAGACCATCCCCTTTGTGGACTCCATCCCGCTCCTGAAAAAAATCTACGAGCAACAATCAGGTGCCCAATACAACGGGTCATTCACTTCAGGGACATCGCTCGATCCGCTGGTAGTGATGCTGGATGGAAAGAAAGTGCAGATCATCCCCTCCGTCTGCTTTGAAGATACCGTTCCCAGTCTCACCCGAAAATTCGTCCGGGACGCTCCCCAGATCATCGTCAATCTCACCAACGACGGTTGGTTCAAGGAATCCCCCGCCGCCGCCCAGCACTTTGCCAACGCCCGCTTCCGCGCCATCGAGCTGCGCCGCCCCATGCTGCGCTGCGCGAACTCCGGAGTCAGTGCCGCGATCGACACCATCGGCTCCACCGCCCACCCCAAAACCGGAAAACCCCAGATCATCACGGATGCGGACGGAAGCACCTTCGTCCGCGGCAGCCTCCTCACGGAACTGAAAATACCGCTCAAACCCTCCACCTCCCTCTACGCCGTGATCGGCGACTGGGGGATCATCGGACTATCGGTCATCGGCATCGTGCTGGCGTTCGCATGCAGGAAACACAACGCGATTGCCACCTAATTGACGAATTCCTCCCGTCCTACGGTCACTGTTAGGCCGATATTCGCCTTTTTTGCTTGTGACAATTCCAGATAATGGTTTGCTTGCCCTGATTTTTCAGGTGCTTGCACATCGCCAGACGGTGTGTTTGGCATGCTTTTAGCTGACAATTCCATCAACACTTCCGCAATGTCCGATACGAAAGACCCGATATCCTCTTCCTCCGCGTCAACAATACCTGAAGATATCTCGGATTCTTTCACCAGCCGCCGCAAGGTCGTAGGGACGCTGGGACTCGCAGGCACCGCGCTCTGCGCCTCATCGATACAGGCCAGCGCAGGTTGGCTCTGGAAAAAGAAGGACGATCTTCCCATCGTGAAGGTCAAGACCATCCCAAGCGATTCACGCGCCGGTCGCACCGGTCGCACCAGCTCACCCAGCAAAAAAATTGGCGGCTTTCCGGATCAGTGGACGCGCATGCAAGGCCGCAACCTCAAGGCCTACGCCTCTTACCTCAACTCTCTAAAGATGCGCAACATCAGCGCTCAGGACGTAATTTCCGCCCATGCGAAACAGCGTGGCTCCGTCTGGAACACCCTCCCGCCGCGCCAATGGTGGAAGCGCATGGGCTACACTCTCCAGGTAATCGACCGCATCTCCTCGGACATGAAAGTGCCCGTAAAAGAGATCCTTTCCGCATACCGCTGCCCGCAATACAACGCACGCTGCAAAGGCGCGAAAACGCATTCATGGCACCAGGCGAACGTGGCAGTTGACGTGAAATTTGACACTTCAGCACACAACGTCACCAGAGCGACCCGCAGCCTGCGCGACCGCGGGCTCTTCAAGGGTGGTGTCGGCAGCTACTCCAGCTTCACACACATCGACACCCGCGGCCAGAACGTCAACTGGTGAGCCGAACACGGCGTTTCCGCGTTTCCTTTTCCGCTAGTGCCTGTTAGCTTCGTGGCATGACCTTCGCCACGAAAATCACCGTCGGACGGATGGTTCTGGTGCCGGTCTTTTCCGTATTGGCGATCATGTATGGTCTCAGTGTCGAAGCCGGCACACCACGGGAGAATTACCGCTTGGCCGCACTCGCAGTGTTCATCGCCGCCGCCGCCAGCGACGGGATCGACGGCTGGATCGCCCGCCGTTTCAACCAGAAATCGGATCTTGGAGCCTATCTCGACCCGATCGCGGACAAGGCGCTCGTATCCAGCGCAGTCATCATCCTCACGGCTCTAAACTGGGGTCCCGACGGCTGGGGTCTCCCGATATGGTTTTGCGGGATCGTGATTCTCCGCGACTGCGTGATCCTAGTGGGTATCCGCATCCTCTACTCCGCCGGGAAAAAAGTCGCGATCCAGCCCCATTGGACGGGAAAAGCCTGCACCTTCGCCCTGTTCGTTGTGCTCGGTTGGGTGATGCTGCGAATAACGAATCTCCCGCCCTCCTATCCATGCCTTTTCGCCTCGGTTCTCATACTCCTGTCGATGGCAGAATACATCCGCCAAGGCGTCGTCATGCTTCGTAGTGAAGCCCAAGGCTAGGTTTTCTCTGGAACATCATGTGGATCGCCAACAAAAAATCAGAACTCCAGGCTCATCTCAGCACCTGCAAGGAACCGGTCATTCTCGTGCCGACCATGGGCGCCCTGCACCCCGGTCACGCATCCTTGATCTCCCTTGCAAAGGAGCAAGCGGGAGATACCGGCACGGTCATCGTTTCCATTTTTGTAAACCCGATCCAGTTCGACCGCGGCAGCGACCTCGAAAGCTACCCCCGCCCACTGGACACCGACCTCGAACTCTGCGAACGCCATGGTGCCGACGGGATTTTCGTCCCAGATACCGGTGAAGTGTATTCCCCGGACCGATCCGTCACCGTCATCGAATCATCCCTTTCCAGCTATCTCTGCGGTGCCACCCGCCCGGGCCACTTCGACGGCGTCTGCACGGTTGTCCTCAAGCTTTTCAACCTGAGCCGCTGCGATGCCGCGGTCTTCGGGGAAAAGGATTTTCAACAACTCGCCATCATCCGCCGCATGATCAGGGATCTCGATCTGGGCGTCGAAATTATCCCCCATCCAACCGTCCGCGAAGATGACGGCCTCGCGATGTCGTCCCGCAACGAAAGGCTGATCCCGGAGCACCGGAATGACGCCCCTCGAATTCAAAAAGCACTTCTCGAAGCATCAAAGCAGGGCACACCGGAGAAAATTCTTCGCGTGGCAGGCGACCTCATCGAAGCATCTCCCTACGCCCGTATCGATTACCTTTCCCTCGTTGATTCGGAAACACTGCTCCCCGTCGATCGCCTTTCCGCACCCTCGGTGCTGGCCTGTGCGGTTTTCTACGGCGATGTCCGCTTGATCGACCATATCGACATCCCAGCGAGAAAGCAGTGAGGGACGCAATCGATTCGGGTGTAACTGAAAGTGGAGTAGTAAAGGCGGACACCCCTACCCCACATCCACCCGTAAATCTCTCACACACCATAGCACCCCAGCCACCGCCTTCGCATTGCCCCGCAATCGCCGCGCTCCGTCCTTCCTCTTCTCAGAAAACCTCTCCCGCGACGCGTTGAATACCTCGTTCACAAAATCCTTCCCTCCGATCACCGCCCCGTCCGAAAAATATCTCACTCGGCAACGCAACATCTTCGCCATCCCCAGCTCCGGCAGACCGCGGTGACTTTCAGTCGCCGCTCCTTCCCCTCTCTTCATCGCAGCCACAGCCTCCTTTTCATTCATCCCATCCGCCGCAACCGTCTTCCTTGAAACCTCTCCCGCGAAATTTGAATTTTTCCTCGCCAGCGCCAGCCCCATCAACCTGCGGTACCGCCGAGAGACCTCCTTCCACTTCCCCGCATCAAACCCTGTATCCGTGTCGGAGGAAATCGCCCGCACCAGCCCCTCCCGCGCCTTCTTACCGTTCCCTTTGTTCCCGCCACCAACCGCCTCCCCGTAGCTGCTCCAGCGATACTCCGCCGGATCATCCACCATCCCCGCCCGCACTGGATTGAGATCGATGTAAGCCGCCATCATCCGCGCTGCAGTCCCGCTCTCCACGATCACGCTCTTGAAACGGTTCTCCCAAAGAGTTCCCGTCCGCTCGTGCGTGCGGTTGAACCAGCGGGTAAATCTCTGGAGCAGCGTTTTCATGAAGTCGCTCAGATCATGCATCCGCATTGCTAAAACGCCCGTGGATCTCCGCCACCCGTTCCGGGTTTCCGCCTTTCACCCCACCCTCCGACCTTGCCGCAAGCAGCTCGTCTCCTACGGATTTCACGAAGTTTTCCCCATAGAAAACCCCCAACCTCCGCAGCAACTCCGCATCGCTCAAACCACCCGCAGGCATTGCCGGAACCTCAAGGAGAATGTGGAAATGGTTGGACATCACGCAGTAGGAAAGCACCCGGCAACCACTGAAATTCTCCATCATCCGCATGAACATCCGGAACTTCTCTCGCTCCTCATCGCCAAACACAAACCGCCTATCCACAACCCTCGACACACAATGGTAGATCGATGGCTTTTCCTCCGAATCCGCCCACGGTGCAATCCAGCGCTTTTTCCCCTTCATGCCCCCATTCTGACAATCCAACCCCCGAAGTGTGATTTGAAAATCGAAGTGCAACACCGCACCGAAGACAATCAAACACAATGACCACCAGATACAAACATCTCACCTATTATGATCGACACACTCTCGGGAAGCTACGGAAGTCCGGGCACGGAGTTAGGGAAATGGCAAGAATCATGGGTTTCGCACCCTCAACGATCTCACGTGAACTGCGCCGCAACCCCTGCGGCTTCACGCGCTATTCCTGCCACAAAGCCCAGGACAACACGAAGGCCAGAAGGAGAGAAGCCAACCGCAGACGCGCTAAGCTCGGCAAAATGCATTTCGAGTTCATTCGCCAACAGATGGAACTCACCCTCAGTCCGGAGCAGATCGCTTCTCTCTTCCCCGCGAAATTCAAATTCACCATATCGCCGAAGGCCATATACAACTACATCAACCAATGGGGTCGGCACTGGAGCGATCTAGGAAAGCTGCTCCGTCGGAAATCGAAAATCTACCGGACGAAATGGCGGTATAACAGAGGAGAGAAAGCGGCTCCGGTAACCCGCATCTCTTCAAGACCAACGGAAATCAACAATCGAAGAACCTACGGCCACTGGGAAATGGACCTCATGGAGGGTTTGAAATCGGATGCCCACAGCCTCCTGGTGTTCGTTGAACGCAAATCGCGTTACTCCGTCGCCTGCCTCGTTCCTAATGGCCGGGGAGAGACAATCAGAAAGGCTGCCGTGGAGGCGCTGAAGGACTTCAAAGTGCTCTCGGTAACAACCGACAACGGCGCCGAATTCAGGCAACACACGGAGTTCGCCGCAGACCTGGGCGCGAAGATCTACTATTGCTATCCTTACCGCTCCTGGGAGAAAGGAGCGGTCGAAAACAACATCGGACTATACCGCGACTTCTTCCCGAAAAAACAGAGTCTTCCCAACTGTCCCGAGCGCGTAGCCAATGCGCGTAACCTCATCAATAATCGGCCGAAAAAAGTGTGCGGTTTCAGGACTCCAAAATCATTTCTTGAGAAAATCCTTAACTATCAGATTTAGATGCCATATGTTGCAGCTCGACCTTCAAATCACAAGTCAAAGGATTTCTTTCATTTTTCCTGGAATCTTGAAATAAGGAAATACTCAAGACAGATGGGCCGCGAGTCTCCGTACTGAGAAACCTCGGCAGCTCGTATTTTCAGATGGCTGAAAACGGGCGGGCGATTCTGGCATTCGAGCGGGCGCTCACACTCAAACCACGGGATCCAGATCTCTTGGCGAACCTGAAACTGGCGCAGGATCAAGCAGCTGTCTATCCGCTGAATGAAGGCTCTTTCTGGCGAACGCTTCTTGAAAGAAATTCGGCAAGGTGGTGGTCGATGGCAGCGCTCGCCGCCGCGATTCTTTTGCCGCTGTCGGCACTTGCCTGGTTCTTCGGCAAAGCCCGGCTTTGGATCGCAATTTTTGCGGCGGCTGATCTGGTGGTTCTGGGAATCGCGATCGCAGGCTTGGTTGCCGGCTCAACGAAACAAGACCGTGGTATCATTGTCGCGAAAACGGCGACGGTGAGAATTTCCCCTTTCGAAAAAGCCGACGACCGCGGCTCGATTGCCGAAGGTAGAGAAGTCAGCCTCGGAAAAGAGACCAATGGCTATTTCTGGATCACCTCCAAAGATGGCTCGCAAGAAGGCTGGGTATTCAAGGATGAGGTAGCTCAAGTGAGTCCTGACCCCCAATGGCCTGTCAGATAAAATCTGACGGATGAGTTTCTTTACTCCCCACCTCGCATGCAATCGCCTCTCGGCCACTATCAGCTAAACTGTTACGGCTCATGCTCAGATATTTCCTGATCCGTCGTGAGAAAAATCAGCTAAACTGTTACCACCTTCCCGGGAACTGTGCCGGAAGTCCGTTCTATTTGTCTGGAAACTAGTGATAGGGATCAACCTCCAACGGAGGGGCTCACGCCAGTCTACCCCAAACTCCCCTACCCAATTCCCACCCGCAGGTCGCGCACACTCCACAGCGTCCCCGCCGCAGCCTTCGCGTTGCCCCGCAATCGTCGCGCACCATCCTTCCGTTTCACGGAAAACCGATCTCGCGCCCCGGCGAACGCTTCCTCAATGAAGTGGTCCCGCAAAACGGAGCCCCCGTCCGTAAAATATCTCACCCGACATCGCAACATCTTCGCCATGTTCAACTCGGGCAAAACCGTCTGATTGTCACCGCTTTCCAAAGCCTCTGCATCGTTCTTTGAAATTCCAGTCTTCCTTGAGGTTTCAAGTTTAGAGTTTAAAGTTTTCCGCTCCAACGCCATTCCCAGCAACCGCCGGTATCTCCGCGAAGCATCCTTCCATTTCTTGGCATCAAAGCCCGTATCTGTATCGGAAGTGATCGCACGTACCAGCCCTTCCCGCACCTTCTTCCCATTACCTTTTGTTCCCCCACCAATGGCCTCACCGTAGCTGCTCCAGCGATACTCCGCCGGGTCTTCCACCATCCCCGCGCGAACCGGATTAAGGTCGATGTATGCCGCCATCGTCCGCGCCGCCGTCCCGCTCTCAACGATCACGCTCTTGAACCGTTGCTCCCACAGCTTACCCGTCCGCTTGTGACGTGCATTGAACCACTGCGTGAATCGCTGCATCAGTCCTTTCATGAACTGTCCCAGATCGTGCATCCGGTAAGTGAAGCGACCCTTGATCTCCTCAACCCGTTCCAGATTCCCGCCCTCCACGCCACCTTCATGCCGCGCCGCATCCAGCTGCCCGGCCACATCTGCCACGAAGTTCTCCCCGTAAAGCACCGACAGCCGTTTGAGGAAATCCGCATCGGAGATCCCTCCCTCCGGCTGGGGCGGGACCTCCAGCAGGATGTGAATGTGGTTGCACATCAGGCAAAACCACCGAAGGCGTGTAGGTGGTTTGGACAGGAGCGAACGCGACATGCCCCGAAGGGGTGAGGTAGCCAGGCGGGGGCTACCGAATCAATAGGAAAGCACCCGACAGCCGCTGAAATTCTCCATCATCCGCATCAGCGTCCGGAACCGCTCCTTTTGATGGCGGCACCCGCCGCCACCCTTCGGGCAGCCTTACAGGCCGTCTATCTCGCTCCGCTCGGTTCCTCCACCCCAAAGGCAAACCTACGCTCAACCACCCGCGAAATGCAGTGATAGATCACCGGTTTCTCATGGGAATCCTTCCACGGGGATAAAAACCGCGCCTTTCTCATGTCGCTGCCCCCTCCGTTCCGCCTGTTCCTGCTTCCCGCATGACCCACCAATAAACGCCGCCCAGCACCAAGTCTGTGAAGTATCTTTCTATAAGGTGCGTCCCTTTGAATAGATCCACAAAATATTCGGCGATTCATGCGACCAAACCGAATTGGCAGCTACCAAAAATGCGATGACTGTAATCAGTTTCCTCATGTCGTGCGTCCTACTCCTCCGTATACCTTGATTGCATTGACTGCAGCAGGTGAGCCGTGCGTGCCGCGAATTTCCAATTTCAATGCATTGGTCTGTATGGCCGCATCGAGCACGATTTCAACGCGTCCGTGGTGGTTATCCTCGGCTTGCGCCAGCACATTCCCTGCCGCATCGGTCAAGCGATATGACTTCACGCAAAACGGCATCGCACGGTCGAAGTGTCCGAACTGGACCGACTCCATCGCGTGATCCCAATCCACATCAAAATGAAGCACC
>Ga0206129_10001701_pt1 | contig 29173 bp, 41 predicted proteins | sample Helgoland_Spring_8_FD_148616 | JGI IMG/M metagenome (GOLD analysis project Ga0206129, IMG submission 148616) | Pelagic subsurface seawater microbial communities from Kabeltonne, Helgoland, North Sea - Helgoland_Spring_Bloom_20160502_2 | ecosystem: Environmental > Aquatic > Marine > Epipelagic ...
ATGTTTTAGGTTGGCAAGATGAAAAAGATATTGATAAAATATTAGCAGCTGTACCTCAAATGAATAGTGAAGGTATATTACCAGAAAGTGTAACAATATAATTAAAGAATATAATAATGGCTGATATCACAATGTGTTCCGGAAACGGATGTAGTACTAAAGAGAGTTGTTATAGATTTACAGCTCCAGTTAATGAGTTTAGACAAGCTTACTTTATGGAGGTACCTGGTAAAGATAAATCATGTAATTACTATTGGAAAAGATGAAAGCAACATTAGAATATAATTTACCAGAAGATCAAATCGAATTTGATTTTGCTACTAGCGGTTCAAAGTGGTGGAAGGTTTGTTGGGATATGAATCAATGGCTAAGACAGCAGAATAAGTATATGCCCGATCATCTGTTTAATAAAGATAAGGACGATGCTTACTTTGAGGTAAGACAAAAGCTTAGTGAGATTATGAATGAGAATGGTGTAAACTTAGAAGATATATAATGAAAATAAAAAAACAAACGTTACATTATTGTTTTGCACAAGCAAAAGAAATGTTTAAATTAGGCAATGAAGATAAAGCAAGAGACTATTGCGATATGGGTATTGCTTTTGTAGCTCAAAAACGTAGTGAAGGTTATGAAGCTACTGATGAATTAGAAGACGTTAGAATAGAATTATGGTTAGAGCGTTTTTGGATGTTTTTAGAAAATAAAAATTTATTATTATGAGTATAAATTTTAAAAATGGTAAATGGTCTGAATTATCACTTACTTTAAGTTGGCCCCATCAAGCATTTTTATTAGGGTGGAATCTAGTTGAACCAACCAAATCTGAACCCTCATTTTGCATATCAATACATTTAGGCCCTATTGCTTTTATGTATGAGTGGGGGGATGAAAATTGGGAATTATGAATAAATTAGATAAAGAATACCAAAATCTATTAGGTCTTATATTAGGTACTGGTATAGAAAAAGAAGATAGAACCGGTACAGGTACATTATCCATATTTGGAGAACAAATCAGGCATAATATGCAAGATGGCTTTCCTCTTCTTACTACAAAGAAGATGGCAGTTAAAACTATAATGACTGAGTTAAAATGGTTTCTTAGAGGTGATACTAATATCAAATACCTTTTGGATAATAACTGTCACATTTGGGATGGTGATGCCTATAAAAACTTTATATCAAAAAATCCTTGGGGAGATGATAAAGAAACATTTCTTGAATCAGTTCAAAACCGAGAAGAATATAAACATTGGGGTGATTTAGGTCCTATATACGGTAAACAATGGAGAGATTGGAATGGTAAAGACCAAATCAAAGAATTAATTAAAAACATTAAGGAGAATCCTGATAGTAGACGATTAATCGTATCCGCCTGGAATGTTGGTGAAATTGATAAGGTGGTATTACCTCCTTGTCATTATGGATTCCAATGTTATGTAAGTGATTTAAGTCCATTGGAGATTATAGAACAAGCAAAGAAGGATGGTTTATGGAAAGACACAATTCCAGAGGGAATGACTCTTAGTGAATTACAAAAAGATTTTAAAACTAAAAAACTTTCATTAATGTGGAATCAGCGTTCAGTAGATACATTCTTAGGGTTACCATTTAATATTGCATCTTATGGTACTCTACTACTCTTATTATGTGAAGAAACAAATTTAAAACCAGGTGAACTGATTGGGAACTTGGGTGATACTCATTTATATAAAAATCATATTAAACAAGCAAGAGAACAAATCTCACGAGAACCAATGAAATACTTACCAAAGTTAAAATTATCCAATGTAGATATACTTAATGGTGAGTTCGATTACGAGATTTTACATTATCATTCACACCCAACAATTAAAGCACCTTTAAGTAATTAATGTATAATAAAATAATAATTAGAGATAATACACCCTATGATATTTTGTATCGTTTTAACAGATCTGCCTTCCAAAATAAAAATAATAATATAAATAAAAAGGTATTAGGTATGTTTGTAGCAGAGGTAGGAGCAGATAAGGTAATGGAGATAAATGGGCAATTATTAATTTGTAAAGAAGTAGAAGAAGCAATATATGAGTAAAAATTGTGAATGGTGCTCAACCCAAAATAAAGTTATATCGATGTATATTCCAGAATCACCCGTTTTAGAATGGATAGAGCTTAAATTAATTGATATAGACAACCATTTCCCCGATAAAAGCTTGACACGTGAGGAAGAAATTGAAATAATATTATACGATGAAATGATTAAATCAATTAGACCGGGTTATGTATGTGAAAAATGTTGGAAAAAAGACCAAGAATTATATGACAAGTATTATGATTCAAACGATGATTTTGAAATAAGATTACTATGAGAGAAATTGTATTACAATCAACAATAGATTGGTTATTCCCCTTGGATTCCCATTTAATAGATCGTATATTCAAGGGTCGTCAATATGAGAAAAAAGAACTTATACTAGACAAGGAAGAAAACGATGTAACATATTATTTAATAAAAGATGAGTAGTAAATTTTTTGGAAATAAACTAGACAAAACCTCTAGTAAAAATCAAGGCAAAATAAAGGGTAAAGGCAAAAGTAAAGCAGTCAAAAACGTTGGTGTAAAAAAATCGGGTAGAGGTAAATGATACTAGATGTAGGTAAAAAACAAGGCTATATAACAATAGATGACAACACGGGTAAAATAATGAGTGTGTTTGTAAAAGATGGGATTAAAGATAAATTCGATTTTAAATCATTTACAAGTTATGGACGTAAGGGAAAAAAACATTATAACATAAGATAATATATTATAAAAAAAAGTCTAAACAAAGCTCTTTACTACACCCCCCAACTAAATAATACGTATATACATGGCTAAAATAAAAATAGGTAAGCGATATAGATTTGATTTTGCGGGGATGGAATATGAAGGTGAGCTATTTGATATCGAAAAAATCCAATCCACAATTAATGTTAATCATGTATGGTATAAGATAAAACATGATGATGGAACAATATACCCATTACCAAAAGAACGATTAAAAGAAATAAACAAATAAACTTTTAACTATAAATTTAATTATATAAATACATGAGTACAACAAGCGCAAAACAACGTTACATACAATTTAGCAGTTGGTTATCTACATTTAAACAATCAACCGTAAAGACAGGTAAAACACAACCACAACGTGTATCCAAAATGGACCATTATAAATCTAAACGCAATGCTTAGAGCCCTACCCCTAATCAATGGGTAGGTTAGATTATAAACTAAATTAACAAGTGTATAGTGATGATATGGAAAGTATTAATTACCTTATGGATAGCGGTTTTAGGAATCCACTTATGGATATACTGGAGGAAAAGGTTTGAGGAATAAAAGGCACAGGAGCAATCCAGCAACGATTACGGAGAACGGTCTGATAAAAATGGGATGGCGTAAGGCAACATTGGATGATGAGCCTGGGTATTATTATGTGTATGAGATAAGCATGGAATGTGTTTTGATAACGAATGATTCGATTGGGGCAAATGAGGTAGGATGGAGAGTTGAGTTACATGATATAATTGATGGGTGTGTGTTTACTAAGCTTAAGGAATTGAGTATGTTTATTGATTTGATTGAACGTAATTTAGTGGATGAGGTAGATTAATGGAGATGATTGATTATATTAATGTGGGGCTTTATATTGTGTGGTGGGTAGTAGTTATAGTGATGTTAGGGGCCTAACATAAGTGGTAGAGCCCTACCTGTAGATGTTAGAACCCTACCCCTAATCAATGGGTAGGTTAGAGCCCTAACTTATATGTGTGGTTAACCCTATTTAAATGTGACCAACATGTTAGGGGCCTAACATTAGTGGTAGAGGAGTACCATGGTGTGTGTCAAATGTGGGGGGTGGTATGTGGATTGGAGTGAGGGTGGTATTAACCCATTCACATTGCAAGCCAAGCATTTTCGAAACACTTTAAAATATATACTAACAATTGCATTATTCACAATGTCCACACGTGAACATCTTTAAAACATTGAATTATTCACAATAAACATTAAATAAAAATGTTAATTTAACAATAATTTAAAATAAGCAATAAAAAATTTGGGGCCCTGGGGTGGGGTTCGTATATTTACAGGGTAAATAAGAATAAAGGTTATGACATATTCAGAATTAAAAGCGTTAGGATTAGATTTAACACAATTAAAACAATTAAAGCGTAATGTATCAATGCTAATTGAAGATATTGCTGTTGACAACGTACAAAGCATGCGTGTTGGATCCAAAGTTACAATCAACCACCCCAAAGCACCCGGTACATGGGTAATAAATAAAATTAACCGTAAAACGGTTGTAGTGGAGCAAGATGGTAGACGTGTAAAGTCTCATATGAGCCTGTTGGTTGCCTCATAGGTTGTTCGTATATTTACATTGTAAAAATAAATAAATATTAATAATTAAAATCAAGGTTATGCAATTATCTAAATTAAACTTATCCAATTACAAACCATTTTATTACTTCAACACTGAAGCACGTTTAAATGCCTTGGATAAAAGCAAGTCAATTAAAATAAATGGTAAAACATATTATAGTATTAAGTAAATAATATTGTCCTATGGTGTAATGGTAGCACGTTGGTTTTTGGTACCGAAAGTTGAGGTTCGAGCCCTTATAGGACTACTAAATAAAAATAACATTACAATACTATGCTAAACGAGATTAATGCGTTCGTTTCAACAGATGGGTTTGATCACCTTATCCGCCCAAGCATTCCCGGACGCGGGAGGGGAGCTGGTTCAATATTAAATAAAATATATCATGGAAGAAAAACTTAACTTAGCCAACAACGAACATACCAACCTATGGATTGCCTTTAGCGACATCGAGGAGGCAATTGACAATGGTGAATACGATAAGGCAAAAACACTATGTCGGGTATGGACTGATGAAGTACGTTATAGTAATATCATCAGTGAATATACATTGATGGACGAATAGTATACATTCATTTTTTATTTTTTTTGTGGGGCGTACCGTATGGTAGGCCCCATACTTATGTACCGTGGTGGGCGGCCGTATGGCGTACGTAGATAATACCACGCGCGTTAATATCCATATGGCGTGTATATTGGAGTGGGGGGGTGTAGGGTAACACATAAAGCTCGTACGATCTTCTACCCTCGAATTGTATATACAAATATATATCAATAGATACAAGAACCCCCATTTGGGGGTCCTTTTCCCGTTATAGCGATTTTAAATGAAAACAGTAAAATGGCAACCTTCTTTTTTCTAAAAACTTTCGCGTCGGGAAATGTATATATCTATTAGTAACCTCTAATTAAAGTTGGGTCTTCACCCATGCGTTTTCTCCATTGATTTATATTACTTATGGTTTCCGCAATTCTTTTTTCAAAGTCTTGAGCTAGCTTAAAACTTTGTGCATGGTTTTCCGTAACTGTTTCTAACGTACGTATCTTATTATTTATATTACTCAGATCCGAATAATTATCCTTCTCCATATTCGACTGAATATCCAGAATCAATATCTCCATCCCCTCAGCCTTTTCTCTAAGCAATTGATTTTCATATGACTGTCTGGCTTGGAGTGATGATTGGTGTTCCAGCATAGACTCATATGCTACTTTGGTTTTATGTGCTGTAATAACATAATATACTGTAGCGAGTAATAGTGCCCCATTTATAAATGAGAAAAACACAAACGATAAATACATTTCTTCCATAAAATTAGATTATTGATTAATTTGCTTTAACTATTTTAATAATTTATTTATATTCTTACTATTTACCCTATCAATACGTTTATTAATTACTCCATCTATAAGGTAGAGGATTGTGGGGTAAAACTCTATATCATATTGATCTGCTGGTTCTTCCCATTTATCCCCATCAATATACAAAAGAGTTACTTGGTCTCCAAGTTTTTCTTCAATTAATGGAACTATTTCTTTACATACTGGACATGTTGGTGAACCAAATATTAGAACTAATTCACTTGGAAGTTTTTTAATATAACCTTCTAGATTGTTACTTTTTAATATTATCATAGTATATACGTATAGATATATGTGGGAATGTATGAAGGAACCTTTCGAAGGGCACGCATATTTATAACAAAATATAAAAATGGCAACTTATACTGCAAATCAATTATCTGGAGCTGGTTCTCCCTGTGAATCTCTAAATGGTGGGACTACTTATACCTTTACATTAGCAAACCCCCTTTCTGGTTCTGCTTATTTTACCTTTGAAACAAAAAGAGATGTAAATGGGTTTTATAGTGGGTCAATTGAAAGTGCAGATGGTGTTATTAATAATTTATCATTGGTAAGTAGCCTTAATTCTTCTCCTTATATTTTTTCTGTTGTAATTAATCCGGGGGGTGGGTCATTTGATTTTACACCTACTGTTACTATGGCTGCTAGTGGTTCTTTTTTAAGAACAACAGGTGAAACTACTTTAACTATTTCTTAAAAGTAATTCACATTCTATTTGGCTACCCAGGAGGCCCTTCGTATATTTACCACATATTAATAATTAAAAATAAAAGTTATGTTAAATTACGAAAGCAACAATTTTAAAAGTTTAGAAAAATTACGTGAAACTGCTCCATCAATTTTCACCACTAAAGGTGGAGATGGAACTTCATCAAAATATTCTCATATCCCAACTGATAAAGTTATTAGTGATATGGAAACATTAGGTTGGTTTGTTGTTGATGCTAAAGAAGTAAAAGCAAGAAAAAATATTGGTTTTCAAAAACATTTAGTAGTATTTAGGAATCCTGATGTTGTTATTAATGGTCAAGATGGGGATACTGTTTTCCCACAAATTTTACTTACTAATTCTCATGATGGGAAAAATTCATTCCAATTTACCGCTGGTTTATTTAGAATGATATGTGAAAATGGTTTGGTTATCTCAACAGAAACCTTTCAGGATTTTAAAGTTCGTCATATGGGATATGATTTTGAGAAATTACAAGGTGTAATTAAGGAAATGACAGAAGCTCTCCCATTAACCGTTGATTCTATGAATAAAATGAAAAGTGTAGAATTAAAAGAAGAACAAATTCTTGATTTTGCAAAGTCATTACTTGAAGTTAGAGTTGAAGGAACCGAAAATACAATTGATGAAGATTCAGCTATTCAAGTACTAGAAGCTCAACGTAAAGCAGATGAAGGTTTAGGTTTATGGGAAGTATTTAATCGTGTTCAAGAAAATATAGTTGAAGGTAATTTCGAGTATAAAACAAGAACAGGAAAAAGACGTTTTGCTCGACCAATTAAAAACTTCAAGCAAGATATTAAAATGAACCAAGGTTTATTTGAAAAAGCATTGGAATATGTTGTGTAAATAATATGATATACGTTTGGCTCCACAGGGGGCCTTTCGTATATTTATGTATAATTAAAAATAAAGGTTATATTATGAAAAAAGTTTTAGAAGTTTTATTGTATATTTTAGTAACAATAGGTTTAATATCTCTATGTTCTTGTGAGAAAGATAAAATTCTATTGTCCCCTTGCCTATCAGGAGATTGTGAAGCATTTTTCCAAATAGATGAATTAGTAAGTCCAGGAACATATCAAGATAATAATGGATATTGGCATGTTAAATATAGTGGTTTAAATTATTTTACTATTAAGGGGGAATTAAGTAAATTAGACCCCGAATATATAGTTAATAAGATTCCATTAATTGAAACAGCATTTGATTCTGATTATTGGATATGGATAGATAATATTACCTTTACAGTTCCTTTATATAGTGTGACAGGGTATTTTAGTGGGGATGAATTTGAAAATCCAATTTCCATTGGTGATAAAGAATATACTATTACTGATATGGCTAATAATTATCCCCCTCTTAATATAGTAGGATATCAAATAAATAAAAATCAATGTATGGATTGCCCTTATTCTCCAACGTTAGTGGGCACATATAGTAAATATACTTATATACCCCAACAACAAATATTGTTTTCGCGTCAAATGGTAGGAGATACGGCTAAAGTGTTTGTTAAAACTACATTTAATAGCGATTTAGGTGTTAGAGAAGTAGTTGAAAAAGAATTTAAAATTATATTTGAATAATGAATTTAAGATATATTTTATATGGTAGTATATTATTTATACTATCTCAAACAATTATTTGGTATCAAACTAATGGGCAGTTTTTCTCCCAATGGGTTAAAGATAGACCTATAATAATGGCCTTATTAGGTTTTCCAATTAGTTATATTTTAATATATGCCTCTAGATATGCGTACCAGGGCTTTGGGGATTTATTATGGCCTACAAGATTTGTAGGGTTTGTAAGTGGGATGGTAATTATGGCTATACTTACAAGTATCCACTTAAATGAAGGAATAAGTATAAAAACTGCTATTACTTTATTTTTATGTTTTATTATAGTATTAATTCAATTATTTTGGAAGTAAATTATGGAAAGAATAACTAAACAACAATCAGATCAGTATATTTCTTTAAAAGAAGATTATACGGGAGCGGGATTAGAAGCTGCTAAATATTTTACAATTACCCCTTCAGCTAAGGGTGATGGTTGGGAAGATGTGACATATTATACTGCTAGAAAAAAAAATATATATTCAAATAAAGGAGAAGGTACTCAATGGGTTTATATTCTATCTAATCCAACCACCCCAGGATTATTAAAAATAGGATATACTACTCAAACCCCAGATGAAAGAGCAAAACAAATATCAAATGCTACCGGGGTTGCATTACCTTATAAAGTAGAATGGGCTTTTAAATGTTTTGATGGTGAGCAACTTGAAGGAGAAGTTCATCGTAAATTAGTAGAGTATCGTGTAAATAACCAACGAGAGTTTTTTCAAATAGACTTGGAAAATGCCAAAAAGGTTATTAAATTATTAGGTAAAAATTATATATAAATTATGGAAGAGTTTACTCAACAAGATCGTATCGATCAAGAAAAATCAGAATTAATTCAGGATTTAATGTCAGTGGAAAAAGTAATGGAGGAATTATGGAAATACCACCCAGATAATCCTAAACGTATTATTCTAGAAAACGAATATAATAATTTAGAACAGATGAAACATGATATAGAATTGGAATTAGAAGAGTTATCTTAGATATTTATAAACGCTATGATAGAATTTGATGCAGATTTATATGAAGAAATTGGTTTTAAAGCCTCAAATAAAGGATTTTTTAATCAATGGAGACAATTATCTGCTTCTATTAAAGAGGTAGAAGAGATTCCCTTATGTGAAGCTGGATCTAAAGCTTATAAACAATTAACAGTACAAGGTAGTGCCTAATATTAATAATATTTTTGGGTTATTTGGAGATGATCAATCCCAACCTCAAGAAATCCATGTAGATTTTATGGATACACCTAGTGCTAAAGTAGGAATGTTCGTTAAACTTATCCAAAATAATATAGTATTTAATAAAAAATTAAAACAGTTTTTTAAGCAGGTTGATAAAGAATTTGATGAAGAAGCCACTAAAAAATCTTCAGAATTTACAGTTTTTAATCGTGCTTGGTATTATATTAAGGATGTAGATACAGATATAGATGAACATTTACATGCTATTATTAAACAAGATACTTCCTATTTGTTAGATTCACTAAAACTATCATTAAATTTTTTCGAAAGCACCGAAGAATATGAAAAATGTGCGCATATTCACAAAATTGAAAAAATAGCAAAAAGAATTTAAAAAATTGTGTGTATATTACCTTCTTCTTGCGTAACTTCACAATACAGTGTTAGGAAAAAGGTAGGGAAAATAAAGGTTATAAAAAGAATATAAATTTTAAAATATAAAGTTATGAGAAATAGAAATTTACTAAACCAAAAGTTAGATAATTTAGAAGGTACACTAACTATACTTCAAAATATCGTAAATACCCAACAACCCATTGAATCCTATAAAATTAATATAGGAAAAGCCCAATCCCTCGTAGAAGATATACGTGATGTGGTTGAATCTCAACCTATGTCACCTAATGAATTAAATAAGTTTTGATGAAATCCCTTCAACGAGATACTAGAATTAAAATATCCCATAATCCAGTGGGAGAATTAATATCTATATTACAAAGAGTATTTAAATACAATAAAATTAAAAAATTAAGAAAAGGTTTATGAATTTAACAGCAGAACAAATCCAAAATAATTGGGAAATATTTTTAGGTAATATTGAAACTTATATTAAGGGGGGAAGAAAAGAAAAATTACTATCATTTTATAAAAAATATGAGGATCGTATTATATTAATGCCGGCGGCCCATAAAAAAGAATACCATAGTGCATTTCCAGGGGGTTATATAGACCACGTAAATCGTGTGGTAAAAGGCGCTTTAACGTTATCCGGTGTTTGGGGGGAGTTTGGCGCAGATATGACGACATTTACGCAAGAAGAATTGGTATTTTCGGCAATTAACCATGATTTAGGTAAAATGGGTGATGAAGAGAATGAATCATACATTCCCCAGACAGATAAATGGAGAAAAGAAAAATTAGGTGAAGATTATATGTTTAATAAAAAAGTTGCTTTTGCCTCTGTTCCTGATAGAGGTTTATTCCTTCTTCAATCTCATGGTATACAATACTCATTTAATGAAATGTTAGCAATTCAGACACATGATGGTTTATATGATGCGGCAAATGAAAAATACCTTAAAGCATATATGCCAGAACAAAAACCACGTACTTCTCTCCCTTTTATCCTCCACCAGGCAGATATGATGGCTGCCCGTATAGAATTTGAAATTGAATGGTTACCTAAATTAAATGGAAAAGGTAGCGTGGGGCCCCAAGAGAAAGATTTTACATTACCAACCAACAAATCAAGTACCAAATCTAAGGCACTTAACACAGTAAAAAGTGCCGGTTTAAAAAATATGCTTGACAGTTTATAATGACAATATACATATTAACTTATATATTAGCGTTTTTGGTCGTGATTTTAGGATACACGACCATTAATCTTTTACGCAAAAATGAAAAAGCAGAGGATATAATTATCTCTCAAAAAGAATTCATTGAAAGTTTTCGTTCAATGGTAACTACATCCCAAAAACATCTAAATAAAATAGATGAGAAAGGCACTTTCGAAAGTGATGATGAAATTGGTTGGTTCTTTAAGGAAATAAAAAAATTACAAAATGCCTTATCCCAATTCACCAATCCCCTATAGTAAATGGAACCTATTAAGAAAAAAAGAAGACCTAAGAGTAAAAACTACTTTACTCATGATACCGAACTAGCTATTGTAAGGTATAATAACGAGCCCGATTCAGAAATTCGTAGCAAGATTTATCAAGATGAAATACACTATCCATTTTTTAAATTAACTCAAAATATAATCCATACATTTAAATTCTACCATACGGAAGTTGAGAATTTAGAACATTTACAACATGAGATTATAACATTCCTACTCTCCAAGATGCATTTATTTGACCCAACTAGAGGGGCTAAAGCATATTCATATTTTGGTACGATTGTAAAACGTTGGTTAATCTTATATAATACTAAAAATTATACTAAGAAAATTAAGAAAACTGATGTAGATGAGTTATCTAAAGAGGGTTCAACTCACATTTATAGCATGGGTGACGATGCTGTAAAAAGTGATTTAGATAAATATATAGATTTATATGTAAAGTATTGTACCGAAAACATTTATAAATTATTCCCAAAAAAGAACGATGCCCAAATTGCAGATGCTATTTTAGAACTATTTCGTAAACGTGAGGATTTAGATGTATTTAATAAAAAAGCTTTATACATTTATATTCGTGAAATGGTAGATGTAAAAACCCCTAAAATTACCAAAATAGCTAACCAGTTACATGATATATTTAAAATAAGCTATGTTTTCTATCTTGAAAACGGGTATGCCAAATTCTAAATTTTAATTGTATCCATATTTATAATAAAACATATTATGGCATTGGATAATGTAGTTTTTGGTAAGAAAAAATTCTCCGATATACTTGGAGAAATTTACGACAACCAAAAGAAAAAAGAAAAACAAATATCTGGATTAATATCTGAACTCAAACCATTAGTCCAGGATATTGGGGATGCTACTCTTATAGTTCCTCTTATAAAGGATTATTTAGAAATTGGTGTACGTAATGATGAACAATTAATTAAAATGGCTACCATAGTTCAACGTGCTTTAAATAATTCTTCAAACGATACCGATATGGGTATTAGTGATGAAGAAAAAGCTCAACTAATGGAAGAGTTAAATAAATTGAATAGCGAATTTAAAGAAGAAGATGCCTCTAACTAAAACCGGTTTAGCTTATCTAGGACAATCCCTAGGTTCTAGCGGAGATATTTCAAGTTTAGTAGCTTCAATAGAAGAATTAAATTTAAATATTATCCCTGCTAGGGTTACTGATATTATTTTAGATGAAACCCACCCTAATTTTATAAATTATGGCCAGTGGAATGGTATAGGTACTATTAATTTTGAACCAGTTAATACACCTGCTAGTAAAAGTGTTTCTAAACCTATAGCAAAACCTCTTTTCCCCCAATTTAAGTCTTTTCCTTTAGTAAATGAAATAGTACTTTTATTTTCCCTCCCAGATAGTAATATGGGGGTACAAGATACATCTAAAATATATTATTATTTAAATGCTATTTCTATTTGGAACCACCCCCACCATAATGCATATCCTAATATATTTGATGGAGTTAATGATACAAATCAAGACCAAGACTACCAGGCTATAGAAGGAGGTTCTGTTCGTAGGGTAGAAGATCAATCTACTGAGATAAACCTACAAGGTGATAACCCAACAGGGGGTACTTTTATAGAACGTACTAATATTCACCCTATTTTACCTTTTGTAGGAGATAATATATTTGAAGGACGTTTTGGAAATTCATTTAGATTAGGTTCAACTACTAGGTCAAAAGGATTATATAAAAATAACTGGTCTGAAAATGGGGAAGAAGGTAGCCCTATATCTATTATCCGTAATGGACAACCAGAGGATTCAAATAATGAAGGTTGGTTACCACAAGTAGAAAATATAAATAAAGATTTATCTTCAATATATTTAACCTCAAATCAACTTATCCCTATAAGGGCTTCATCTACTAATTATACAGGTTTAGAAGAAGAAAATATCCCCGAATATCCTAGTGTATATAGTGGTCCTCAAGTAATATTAAATTCAGGAAGAGTACTATTAAATTCAACAACAGATAGTGTTTTACTTTCATCTAAAAAGGTTATTTCATTATCTGCAAATGATGGAATTGGTTTATCTACTAGTGGTAGTTTATCAATTGAAAGTGGAGAAGTAAAATTAGGTGGTAGTGAAGCAGATCAACCCCTTATATTAGGAGATACTTTTTTAACTGAATTACAACGTGTATTAACTAATTTATCTTTATTGTGTAATGCACTTACTTTAGAACCTACTTTAACTATTGCCCCCTCATCTGCAGCTATTTTAAAAGAAACCATAGATGGTACTAATGGTATAATAAAAAGAATGGATGATTTTAAATCTAAAATTGTAAAAACATTATAATGGCTGAGGCAAAACAATCCATATTAAAATCAAAAATTAAAAGCTATAGTAAAGAAGTTGAAAAAGAACTTTTAGGTTTAGCTGTTGATTTTATTAAAACTGAAGCGGGTGAAAGAGCTATAGGTACTAATCTGGATGTAAACAGTTTAGAAAATGAAAATGGTCAACCCTTAACTAGTGAAGAACTTCAAAATAGATTAAAGTCTTATATTCCCGAAATAGAATATTTCCAAATAAATGGGAGATTATATGATTCTATCTCTGGAGATCCCATTACCAAAGCTAAAGTACAACCCCTTTTAGCCCTAGGAGATAGTGTACAAACTGATAAATTGGGTCAATTTACTATTGTATTAGGTATTCCAATTCTTCCATATAATCAAAAAGCATTACTTCAATCTCAACTTATATATAATGCTGAAAATTATATCCCCGATAGTCAGACAATTTTAACATCAGGAAGACAAGTTAAAACTGATTTAAAAACCCGTAAGTTAATTGATATAGAAAAAGCCTCAAAGGAGGCGGCTGCAGCTTATCAAGCTGAGGTTAATGGGGCAATGGAAAAGGCAAAATCACTTGCTTTATCTGCTACCGACAAAGTTTTAGTACTTAGAAGAAAATCTATACAAAATTTTGTAAATACAATTTTATTTAAATTAATTCCTTTAGCTATTGGGATGCTTTTACTGTTTGGTATTACTAAACTATCAGATTTAAATAAAGCAATCTGCCCAACTCCCGATCAATTAAAAGATTTAATACGTAGAAGAAATAGATTAGTTCGCCAAATAAACCAATTATATAAAGCCGTAGCCATTAATACTGCTTTAGCTGCTTTATTTACTCTTATAGCAACAAATCTTAAAGGCATAAAAACAAGTATAGAACTTAATCCTGTCCCCGTTCCCTTACCCCCAGCTGCTATATTTGGGATTCAAATAGTAAGAGAAACAATCCAAAAGTTTATAGATGATAATAAAAATTTAAATAAACAGTTACTTATTGGGCTTGTATTTTTAGTAGCTGCTTTAATCATTATATTATTAATATTAAAGGCTATAGATAAACTTATATTTGAGTGTAGTGAGGGAAATGTAGAACTAGATAATATTAATGAAGAATTAAGAAATTTAGAAAAAGAAGCAGAAGCTAATGCCGTAACCCCATCAAATCAAATAAATGGATTTACAATTGAGGTAGAAACTATAGACCAAAATGCCGTTGGTGATTATAAAAGAAAACAAGCAGTAGGTAAAAATTCCCAAGGAATAATATTAATAAAAGGTGACCCTTCATTTAGTGCTGGGGATACTGTATTAATAAATGAGCTTGCATATTACATACAATCAAACGATTTAAAAGCATATTAATTTAATATTTATAACAAACGCTACATTTATATTATGAAGTTAGACGTACTAAGAAAAATTATTAGAGAAGAAGTAAAAGGAGCTATCCAAGATGAATTAAAAGAAATTCTTTTGGAAGCAGTAAAATCCCCTAAACAACCAATTCAAGAAACCCCTATAACACCTACCCAGGCATCACCTGAGGTAAAGGCAAGTTTAAGAGAATCTTATAGAAATATATTAGGAGATACCGCAGCAACCTTTAATTCATCACAAATTGCCCAACCCTTAAGAGTTACAAATACTGATACGGCATCCCCAAATGGGAGTTTACCTGAAGGTGAAGTATCAATGGATCAAATAATGGGTATAATGAATAAGACATAATGGCATTCGGAGCGAAACAAATATTTCCAAATGATACCCGTGCACGCGTTGCAATTGGGGTAGATTTACCTCTTAATGGGGAAGTAGCATTTCGCCCAAATTATCAAACTAAAAATGCAATTAAAAATAACCTTATAAATTATTTTCTCACTAATCCAGGTGAACGACCAGCAAACCCCTTATTTGGTGCTGGTTTAAGACAATATGTTTTTACTCAAATTACAGAAGGTAATTTAGACTTTTTAAAAGAAGATATACAAGAAAAATTATCATCTAATTTTCCTAGTGTAGTAGTTGAATCAATAGAGGTTACACCGGATCACGATAGAAATAATATTCTAGTGACAATAAAATATTTTGTAGTAAATACAGATATAAATGATACATTAGAATTAAGCTTTACGTAATGGCAACTAATAGAGAAATAAAATATTTAAATAAAGACTTTTCAGGATTTAGAGCTGATTTAATTAATTATGCTCAAACCTATTTTCCCAATACATATACAGATTTTACATCTACCTCTCCGGGTATGATGTTTATGGAAATGGCTTCATATGTGGGAGATGTTTTATCTTTTTATCTTGATAATCAAGTTCAAGAAAATTTTATACAATATTCAAGACAAACACCCAATATATTTGATCTTGCTTATATGTTTAATTACAAACCAAAAGTAACAGGTTTATCTTCAGTCGAATTGGATTTTTTCCAACAAGTACCTGCTAAAGAAGTTAGTGGTTCTGCTGTACCTGATTATAATTATGCTTTATATATTGATTCTAATACTCAAGTAACTTCAACAGCTAACTCATCAGTTAAGTTTACTACTGAAGACCCAATAGATTTTTCAGTATCAAGCTCATTAGACCCAACTACAGTTACTGTATCACAGGTATCTGATAATTCCCCTACTTTCTTCCTCTTAAAAAAGAAACGTAAATCCCTATCTGGAACAATTAATACTAATTCTTTTTCATTTGGTGCCTCTACAGAATTCCCTACAGTACAAATTTCTGCAACTAATGTAGCGGGTATTATTGATTGTTTTGACTCAGATGGGGGTCAATGGTATGAAGTAGATCACTTAGCTCAAGATATGGTTTATGATAGTATTAAAAATACTAATATAAATGATCCAAATAATTATCAAAATAGTGATGATGCCCCCTATATTTTAAAAACAAAACAAGTACAACGCAGATTTGCTACTCGTTTTTTAAATGAAGGCACTTTACAACTACAATTTGGGTCAGGTAACCCCGATATTACTGATGAAGATATAACACCAAACGCTTTTAACGTTGGTTTAGGTTTACCATTTGAAAAAAATAAACTTACAACTGCTTATTCCCCTACTAATTTTATATTTACAAATACTTATGGTATAGCCCCTTCAAATACAACTCTAACAGTTAGATATTATACAGGTGGTGGGGTTGAAGCAAATGTACCTGCTAATAGTATTACTATATTAGATACTTCAACAGTTAGATTTAATAATACAAATTTAAATACTAATACAGCCAATTTTATATTTGGTACTGTAGCTACAAACAATGAAATAGCAGCTTCAGGTGGGCAAGATGGAGATACAGTTGAAGAAATAAGACAAAACACAGTTTCCCAATATTCATCCCAATTAAGAAACGTAACATCAGATGACTATTTGGTTCGTTCTTTAAGTATGCCCCCTAAATTTGGGGTTGTATCTAAAGCATATACCCAAAAACCTAAAGCAAATGAAAATTTAACAGCTTTAGATTTATATATTTTATCACAAGATCAAAATGGTAAATTAAGGGCGGCATCATCATCTTTAAAAAATAACCTAAAATCTTATATTAATCAATATAGAATGATAGGTGATACATTAGCAATTAAAGACGCTTTTGTAATTAATATTGATTGTAACTTTGAAGTAATAACATTACCTAACTACAATAATAACGAGGTATTAATTAATTGTATTAATGCGTTAAAGACGTACTTTGACATTAATAGATGGCAAATAAACCAACCTATTATCACAAGAGATTTATTTACAACTTTAGATGCAGTAGATGGAATCCAAACTGTTAAAAAAATTATTATAGGTAACAAACGCGGCACAACATCAGGATACTCACAATATGCTTATGATATAGATGGTGCAACCCAAAATGGTGTAATTTACCCATCATTAGATCCTTCTATATTTGAAGTAAAATATCCAAATCAAGACATTAAAGGTAAAGTAGTAACATTATAATATGGCAGTATATAAAATCTTCCCGACCAAAGACGCTACACTATATTCAGCATACCCCAATATGAATACAGGTACGGATGCTATATTAGAAGTATCTAACACTAACCCCGATATAAATCCATCCCCTAGAGTAGCAAGAGCTTTAATTAATTTTAATATCAATGATATTAATGATGTAGTAGATAACATAATATTATCAAATAACTACTCTTCAAGTCTAAAACTTTTTATAGCAGAAGCACAAGGAATATCTCAAGATACTACTTTAGAAGTAAGTTTAGTATCCGGAGAATGGAATAATGGAACTGGTCAATATTTAGATTCCCCACAATCAACCAATGGTGTAAGTTGGAATTTCAGATCCTATTCAGGATCTAATGCTTGGATAACACCAGGAGGGGATATTAAACTAACCCCTAGTGCTATATCACAGTCTTTTGATTATAGAACAATTAAAGACTTAAATATTGATGTTACAGAAGGTGTTAAATCCATACATTCTTCAAGTAACAGTGATAGCTTCTTAGTAAAATTAACTAGCAGTCAAGAATTTATCTCAGGTTCATCCAATCAACCTGAATTTAAATTTTTCTCTATAGATACTAATACAATTTATCCTCCATATCTAGATTTTAAATGGGATGATTCTGTTTATTCTACAACTCTAACTCAAATACCCACCTCAGATTTATTTATAGGATTAGATAATAATTCTGGTGAATTTTATTCTGAAAGTATTAACAGATTTAGACTAAATGTTCGCCCTGAATACCCTGCTCGTACTTATCAAACCTCCTCTATTTATACTTCTAATCAGGCTTTACCTAACATTTCATACTATGCTATTAAAGATTTAGATACAAATGAGTATGTAGTAGATTTTGATACAAACTTTACAAAAATAAGCTGTGATAACACAAGTAATTACTTTGATATTTATATGAATGGTTTAGAACCTGAAAGATATTATAAATTTTTATTTAAAACCACAGTAAATGGTAGCACAATAGTTAAAGATGAAGATTATATATTTAAAGTTATAAATGGATAATGGAGGTAAAAGTAGATACAAAAAAGACGGTATTTAATAAAACTCAATACCCTATAACTATAGATACTCAATTCTCACAATTGGGTATCACTAGTATTAAGGATGCTGTAGCTCAAACTCCAACAGTAGAGGAATTTTTTCAACTATATGATGAATTATTCTATGATATCCCTGCTTTAGGTGAAACTAATTCACATGAATATTTAGTTAAAACTAGTGGAGAATATATTAATTTTGATGAACAAAGTGAAATAATAGAAGCATTACAAGAAGAAATTACATCCTTAAGAGAAGAAAATTTACAATTACAGATTAACGCAACTGAAGCCATAACTGGTCAATCATTTAACCTTACAGGATCCTTAACATAAGATGGAAGAAAACATTCTAATATTACCTATAGATCCAGAAACGTTTGCAATCCAAACATATTCTCAAGAAGATGTTGATATTATTCCTTCATCCGAATTTGATACTGCCTTCTCTGGTTCATCGAATGATTATATTGAATATTATGTTTATGATGAAAATCAAAACTTAATATACCCACCAACTACTGAAGAGTTACTTACATATACAGTTCAAGATAGTAATGTATTATTATATCCTTCACAAGATTTACAACGTCAACAGTTTGATGAAGGTAATTATTATATAAACTATTATTTTTATAGAAAACATTTAAGTTCTTCTATTCAAGAAAATTATTATATATCTGAAATTAGTGCTGATAGGACTGAAATTAGATTAGATTCTTCAGTAATTAGTAACAATTCTATAATCTCTTCTTCAAATAACTTTATTGAGTATAGGGATACACAAGATTATTTTGTTGATTTTTATATCAATTTTGGATCTAATGATTTAATTATAGCTAATAATATAAAATTAGATACCACTGTAGATAACAACCCTACAGTACTAATTAAATTATATGAACCCTTACCATCAAGTTATGATATAAAATCACAATGTTGGGTAATTGAAGATCTTTCAAATCCCCAAGGATATCAAGTAAAATTCCCGATACCTATATTTGAACCCCAAGATTATACTTTCATATCAGGCCCAAATTATAGTTTAAATATTAAAAATGAAAGTGGTACTTCATCAGAAGTTGTATCATATAATACTCTAATTGGTTCTAATGTTACTTCTTCTACACAACAAATTAATAGTTTATTGCAGGAAAAAGGAATAAACATTAATGTTAATTATGAAGATAGATCTGAATATATTAAATTTTCTTCTGCTTTAACTCGTTTAGAAAATTTCTATTATAAAGTAGGTTTAATTGAAAGCTATCAAAGTGAAATATCTTCTTTAACTACAAATATTACAGGTAGTACAACAGGTTCATCTGCCTTTAGTTCTTCTCAAGCATCATTCCAAGGTAAAATAGATAATATTACTACCAATTTTGATAAGTACGAATATTTTCTATACTACAACTCAGGATCAAATTCTAGTTACCCAAAATCCTCTACTACAGAACCCTATATCTTATATTCTACGGGTTCAACTGAAGTACTTAATTGGTTGGGTAGCGCAAATCCATCTAGTATATATTATGGAGGCCAAGCTTTATCTGCTTCTAATTATGATCAAGAAAATCAAGATTGGTTATACTGGGCTATACCTGAATATTTAAGGGACGACCCTGAAAACCAAAAATATGAACTTTTTGTTGATATGGTTGGTCAACATTTTGATAATGTTTGGATTTATTCTAAAGATATAGTAAATAAATTTGATGCAGACAACCGTTTAGATTATGGTATATCTAAAGATTTAGTAGCAGATGCAATTAGAGATTTTGGTGTTAAATTATATTCAAATAACTTTAATACTAATGATTTATATTCTGCATTTTTAGGTATAACCCCTTCCGGAAGCTCTTTCCCATATACCGAAGACCAAACATCAATCTTCCCCGTAGTGGATCAAAAAGAACTAATATTATCACCAATATCTGCTTCGAATGATGTGGTACCATTAGACGATGTAAATAAACGGTTATATAAGCGTATTTACCATAATATTCCGTATTTACTTAAGACTAAAGGTACAGTAGCTGGTTTAAGAGCATTAATTACTTCTTACGGTATTCCTGATACAATTTTAGATATAAATGAATTTGGAGATCAAGCTTTAAATACAACTGAGAATTGGGAATTAGAACAAAGAGTATATAATAAATCTCTTGAAGTTGACGGTACAAATCATATTTCATCTTCTTTTAATCTTAATAATGCTTGGGGAAATACTACACCTAAAACAATACAATTTAGATTTAAAACTCCAGGATTACCAACTGGTTCTTTAAAACAATTTTTATGGACCGGAGATTCAAACCAGTCTGCAATAACTATAGAATATAATGGACCAGGATTAACTAGTGGTTCATATTCAGGTTCATATTTAGATTCAAATAGATTTTACGGCACTGCAAGTTTCCACCCACAAGGTTTAACTGCAGGTGCTCCTTCTTCAAGTCTATATTTACCCATATTCGATGGAGAATGGTGGGCATTACAAGCCTCAGTAGATTATAGTTCTACAAACACCGCTAGTTTTTATATAGCTAATAGTATTGATAATCAAATTGGATTTATAGAATCTGGATCTACACCTACAACGGGAAGTTTTTATAGAAATGTAGATATATCTCATCTACCCGCTTCTGAAAGCTTTTCAGGATATGAATTCTTCTCAGGATCATACCAAGAACTTAGATATTGGTCCCCAGTACTTGGTGTAGATTCTTTTAAAAATTATACTTTAAATCCTTATTCAGTTGTTGGTAATTCAATAAATTCCACCCCTAATGAATTAGCATTTAGAGCACCTTTAGGGTCAATGTTAGATACAGAATCTAGAACTTCCATACACCCTAAAATCTCAGGATTTAATATTACATCTTCATTTACTACAGGTAGTGAATTTTATATATCTTCTGCTAGTTTTAAAGATAATAAAGAACTTACATACTTAAACCAAGTACCAGTAGGTATTAAAAACCGTATTACAGATAAGATTACACTTGAAAATAATATTATACCTTCAGGTGATACATTATCTCCAATAGAATCTATAGAACAAACATCTTATACAACCCAAAATTATACTCCAAATACTAACTATTTAGAGGTAGGTTTTTCTCCTTCAAATCAAGTAGATACTGATATTATATCTCAAATAGGTAATTTTAATTTAGGTGATTATATAGGTGACCCAAGACAAGTATCTCAATCAGTTTACAACTACCCAGATTTAGATGTATTAAGGGATAGTTACTTTGAAAAATACACCCATAGTTATGATGTTAAAGATTTTATCCGTTTAATAAAATTCTTTGATAATTCATTATTTAAAATGATTAAAGATTTTACTCCTGCTAGAACAAGTTTGAGTTCTGGTGTAGTAGTAAAACAACATATGCTTGAAAGAAATAAACTTAGAGCAACTGATGTAAGCTGGGTAGATGAACAATTAACAGGATCTGTAAAGCCTTTTGTTCGAGATTATAATGAAGGAAAAGTTTATAAAGAAAGTGGAGGAGCAGGTGGTTTCTTTAACCCCTATAATGGATTAGCATTTTCACCATCAGGATCTGAAGGATTAGGTCCTGATAATAGGTTTGGTATAGAACAAAATTGGATAGAAGTAAGACAAACCATTTCTGGATCCGTAAATTATACTAGAGATGACCAACGTGAATTTTACAATGGTGAATTTAGTGGATCAGAAGAAAGGGTAAAATTACAACGTGGTTTAGGAATTGATAATGAAGATCCTTGTTCACCCTTTTACACATGGAATAACATACCAGAATATTTATATAGAATAGTAGCATTATCAGGTTCTGATAGTGAGTACTTAGTAACAGAATTAACTGGGGGTATACCTCCTTCTTACACACAAGGAGATTTGCTATTTACAAATTCAGGTTCTTTTGAAGTAAACTATTTAGGAATTATAACACCCCCAACAGGTGCTAATTTTACCATAACTGGAAGTATAACATATATTTCTTCTTCAGGCGGAGTTTCTCCTTATTATGAATTAATTAATCCAACGGGTTCAGCAACTGAAAGAATAGCTAGTTTTGATATTCAAATACCTAATAAACCTTTAGAATACGTAAACTATAATCAAATAATAAATGTAACAGCAAGTGCTTTACAACCTACGGCATCTAATTTAACCTTTAATATGATAAGTGCAAGTGGATTTGAAGTAAATGTATATGGTAACATAGTAGCACCTACAGTAGAAACCGCAAGTTTATATGCTGTGGCTTATTCTGAATCAATAAGTAATTCTTATTACCCCGCAATTACTGCTTCATTAACCAGAACAGCTCATATTACAGCATCTGTACCTTATGGTTGGTTTAATGAAGGTAAATTAATATCTGGTTCTATAACAGATGTCCAAGAAGATTTAGATTTATTCTATGTTTACTTAGGTAGTAGTTCTTCTCCATCATTAGCATGTAGTAATATAAATGAAAGGTTTAGATTAGATAATATAGTATTAAAAGATGCTACTGCTATTTATAAAGATACTGAAGATGGATTAGGTAGAATATTATTTGAATCCTCTAGATATTATTCAGATGGTAATATAGTAAGATATTGGACAGGAACAGAATTTACAACTATTAATAGATGTAGTGAATATTCTTAATATAAAATATTTATAATAAAAGTTAAATGGCAGTAAACGATTACTACTTTGCATTACAAAATCTCTCCAACTCAAATAAAATATTTGGGTACTATAGTGGATCTGCTATATTTGATTATAGGTTTGATTATTTAACTCAATCAGCTGCCCCAGGCGCGGGTGATATAAGGTTAAACGCAGGTACATTATATACTTCAAGTAATGCTAATGAAATAGCTGCTTCACAAATTTATATAGATGAAGATGATATAAGTAATCGAGAATCTGTAATTGGATACCTTACTAAATTAGATGATTTATCTAGTAAGGGACAAGTTAAACTTGAAGTAAGTGGTAGTTCCTCCTTTAATTTAACATATGATATAGATAGTATAGATACGGGTTCATCAACTCTAACTTATATGGTAGTAAATGTATCTAATGGATCAGGAAATGTAGAATCTGGAGATTCTAATAATCCTATATCTCAAAGTTACGCCTATACTACCTCATCTAAAACTACTAAAAAACCAATTATAGTAACATTTTTAGGAAGTGAATTAAAAGGATACCACGAAACAAATGTAGGGGGGATGGAAACAGACTATATAGTTGCATCCTCAGGCTCATTAGGTATTCCTGCTACTGGTTCTCTTCCTGCCCCTTTTAATATTGACTGGGGTGTACCTGAATCTACTTTTATAGACCCCGATTATTACCCTTCAAACTCAGGATATACTTGGTTATGGAATGATGGATATAAGGTTAAGCATATTAAAATGAATAATATGTCTTCTACAGGAGATATACTAACTGACTTTATTAAAGGATCAGAATGGGTTAAATATGTAATGTATAATCCCATAAATTCTACTGGAAGTTATATTCATACCGCAGATGGATTTTATGCTGAAAATTATCAATTACTTAATGTAACAAAATACTCTACTCAAGGGTATAGTCATTTATTTGTAGATCAATTATCACAAGATACTTCTTTTGCTGTAGATACAAACAACCCAGGCAATGTTATAGATACATTTTTAGCTACGGGTAACTATAGAGTTCCTGCATCATCATCTGGAACCCACGTAGAACCTATTTTATCAATTGGTGTAGATAAATCAATCCCACAAGGGTATTTTCCATCCTCATCTACTAATTACCCACAAGAACAATTCTTTAGAGGGTGGGCAGGCGCTAATTATTATGTTAATAGAAGTTTAATATCAGTTGGGGGAACATTAGATGACCCTCTACAAGGATTTAACTCAGGTTCAACTGAAAGAGATAATGATAATGCTTCTAATTACTTAGCTAGTAGTTTACCTTTCTTTATAGATGCTACAGCTAGTTATGTTACTGTTAATTCGTCTAGTTTTATAGAATTTGCAAGTCAAACCAATTTAACTCAAATTGGCCCTGCATTTATTACTTCTGGAGGTGATGAATTAGTATACTATTACAAAGAAGATACAGGTCAAATTATAATAAAAGGATCTGAATATTTAAATTCTCCTAAAACTTCTACTCCTGACTTTAACCCCCTATATGATGTTGAATTAGTAGGACCAAATGAAGGACCTATAACTTATTCAACACTTGAAGGTTTTGATATTGAAGTTAAAGAATCCCAATCTTTATGGTTAACTAGAGGTTTAGCTTCTGTAGGGACTGCAGATGGGAATCTATGGAAATACAATAGATCATTTCATAGACCCTTTAAAACATATATTATTACATCAACTGGTTCTATAGAAGGTGGATATGGTTTAGAATATTATGGAACTAGTTCATATGGAGTTGATGATGTTGGAACCCCAGTTGGTCCTCCTCCTAATGAATTTGAAAGTGTTTATGTAGCTTATTCTAGTTCTAAAGCTAGCGATAGACCAAATGATGGATTATATACATTTGATTCAAATTTAATTGAACCTTTATATATAACAGCATCCGCTGATTTAGGGTATTCTTCTATAGATATTATTAGATCTTCTTCTTATGGTACTGGTAGTTATGGAGAGGATGAATTTGAATATGGTGGAACAGGAAGTGGAGATGAAGTATTAACTTGGCAAACAGCTAATTTAAAATTATATAAAAACAATACAGTTATTGCTTCAGAAACTACTTCAATTAATTCTTCTAATATTTTATATGGTTTAACTTCAACCCTAACCACAACTTTACAACCAAATCAAGTATCAATAGGTGATACTTTAAAATTATCTTTAGAAGTAGAAAATGAAATTAATGGATTTAATTCATCACTTATAGTTAATTCTTATACTATGAGTTTTGATAATTTAGTATATCCCTCAAATGACTTAGTTCCTGCTACTTTTAATAATTATATTGAATTAAATGATGATTGTGATCCAATTATAAACAATATAACAGGAGATAGACCAAACCAACGTTTACAAGATGTAGACTATTCAGTTGATATATTAAACCCAATTAATTTTGATCAAATTATAAAGGATGAAGCAGTTAGAGCAACTGTTCCTGAATCAAATTATACTCAATTAGGATTTACAAATCAAAGATATTTTGGTAGTTCAACTACTCGAGAAGAGATAAATGAATTTAGACCTTTAAGTCCAATTGATACCAAAAATAAGATTTGGTATGAAAATAACCCCACTTTAAGTAATATGGGTAAAGGTCCAAGTTTAGGAAAAGTACCTAATATTGAGTTAAAAAATGGGTATATAGCGTATTTTAATAAAATAGTAGATCCTTACCCAACATTAAATGGTAAAACAGCATATTATATCAAGTATTTAATTGATGAATCTGGAACATTATTTGATCCTACATTATCAGATATAAATTATTCTATATTTGAAGGTACATTCCAAACATATGATTATGATAGCAAACCTACTAGAGTAAAAGCTAGTTTACAAAGTATAGAAGAAGCTAAAGAATTATCCCAATTAAATAAAGGATTAGCTGATACATTTGAATTAGGTAAGTACCCTGTACCTATATTATTAACACAAACTTCTAGTTTGGGTCATGTTAACTCAATTCCACTATCTGGTAGTAAATTTTATACCAGTTTAGGACCTGGAGCTACATTTTCAAATTTTGGGTATAGTGCATCAGCTGAATTCTCAGCAACTACATCCCCTAACAAATCTATTTCTGTAGATTTTGCAGACACAGTTGCTAATTATTCTTCAGGTGATATAGGATTATTTGAACCCGCAGATGGAACTGGTAGTTACGATGGATCAGGTGAGTTTAGTTTCCCATTAGATGCCAATTCATTAACCCCTGATACTATTGGTGCCAATTTATGTGATAATTACCAATTAAATGGTACATATAAATTTTACACTACATCAATTCCCTGGACAGCTAGACATTTAGATCGTATAAGAGAAGATAATCCTAATGATAATGCAAGGATGGATCTATTTAACTTTAATTTTGATGTATATCAAAAAGCCCCCACTTCTTCTACTTATTCCAAATCATCTACAGATTTTAAATTAAATAGTTTAACATTAAATATATTTGTTGATGCTGATAGTAGTACCCCTACGGAATATACTGTAAATATTCCAATAGGTACCCAAAGATCATCTATAGGTTCAACTTTAGGTTTAAGAAAAACTTCTACTGGGGTTAGGTTAGATTTAAATTCCCAATGGTTATATAAAGAAATTATAGAACAAACTGGTGGAAGCTGGAATAATTCAGGAAGAACTCGTACAATTCAAGAATTAATGTTTGGTGGTGGATGGGATGGAGTAGGACTCCAAACTACTGCGGTACAATGGGAATGGGTATTAGATTTTACTTTAGGAGATAGTACAAATTATTTTAAACAAAGATCTGGATATAAATTTGCTGCTAGTGGAAATATAGATGGATTTAAATATGGTGGTGGAGGTGATAACGATCCTTATCTACAAATAGATAGTAATGGGGATTATGATGAAGATGGAGTTATAGAATGGAAAAGAACTTTCTTCCCAATAATATCAGGAAGACCAGATCAACCTTCTTTAGAATTATTTTTAACTTCACCTAAAGCCGGTTCTTCCCAAAACCAAAATGGTGCTATAGCCCCATATTGGAGAAGGTATAGTACTAGTACTAACCAACTTTATATGGATTCTGATACATTAAATCAGGCATATGCCATTAAAAATGATGATGGTAGTTATAACCAATATTATGTACAAGCAAAACTCCCATATTCTGGAAGTACAAATACTGATTTCCCACTTACCGTAGAACCCGATTTTATTGAATTTGATCCTATTACAGATGTTTGGTCTTTAGAAGAAGGAGATGAAATTAGATTTGAAAATAATGAAGATTTAACCTTTAGAATATCTTCAATAGATGGTCAAAAAGCAATTATACCCCCTACTGAAAGTCCTACAGGTAAATTAATAGTAACGGTTTCACCTTCTTTTACCCAAGTAGAACCTGCAAATTTTGATTTCTTTGTAGTAAGAAGATATAAAGAAAATAGAAACTTTATAATTTTAAACCAACAAAAACCTTATGGTTTCCCTGTTAGTGCTTCTTCTTCACCTGGAATTTTACTACCAGAGCATAGAATAGACAAATATGATATTAACCCTGACGAAGTACTCAAGGATTTAATTGAAAAGAGAATAATTTAATATTTATAACAAAATATATATATTTACAAATGGGATATTTAAATAATACCGTAATTACAGTTGATGCCATCCTAACAAAAAAGGGTCGTGAGTTGCTAGCTCGTAACGACGGTTCTTTCCGCATTACCCAATTTGCTCTATCCGATGACGAGATAGACTACACGATGTACAACCCAACACATCCATCTGGATCTTCATATTATGGTGAAGCAATTGATGGAATGCCCCTATTAGAAGCATTCCCCGATGAAAGTCAAATTATGAAATATAAGTTGGCAACTTTACCTCGTGGTACAGCTAAATTACCTGTACTTAATTTAGGTTATACAGCAATTACCTTAAAACAAGGTGCAGCTTTAGCAATTACACCCCAAACTCTAAATTATTTAGACAACGAACAAGTATTTGAAACTAGTGGATACTCAGCTACAATTGCTGATGTAAGACTAATGTCTACATTTACTGGAATGGGAGTTAATAGTGAAGCAGCTACACAACAAAATGCTACTACTACATTAGGTACAAATGTATCTAAAACAGTAATTGGTACTCAAATTAATTTGAGGTCAACTACAGTAAATACTTTATTTGGTAGTAATTCAACAATTAAAACAACCTTAACAGTAGTAGGTTTAGATAGTGGAGCTAGAATAACTATCCCAATCACAGTTAATAAATCAACAACATAATAAGCTATGGGATTTAAAAGATTAGAAGCAGAAGATTTTTTAGTTAGTGCCGATTCAGTATCATCTACCGTATGGACTGGTAACCAACCTACATTAAGTACATTTTTTACCTCATCTACCCAAGTAGGAGATAGATCTGGGGATTATTATTATGCTGTATATCAATCAACACCAACTGATTCAAATTCAGAAGTACAATTTGATATTGCATTTGCTGATAGATTAGGTAGAGGATCTTTGGCATATAACTCAGATGTAAATAATACATTATCTTATTCTAGAACAATTTATGGTCAATATAGATCATTAGTTTTAGAAGATGAAAATGCAGCATTTGAATTTGGAAATGTAGCTACTGATTATTTTTATGTTGTATCTGTTAGTAGAGCAAGATATAAAGAAAAATTATTACCGGGTTCATTAAATTTAACTTTAACTAAAGGTTCTCAAACTTTACAGTTAACTGATAATTCTAAAGATGTATCATTACCTACATATTATGGTACTCAAAGAGCTTACCAACTTGTAAGTGGATCTAATGGATCAGCT
>Ga0206129_10001703_pt1 | contig 29144 bp, 29 predicted proteins | sample Helgoland_Spring_8_FD_148616 | JGI IMG/M metagenome (GOLD analysis project Ga0206129, IMG submission 148616) | Pelagic subsurface seawater microbial communities from Kabeltonne, Helgoland, North Sea - Helgoland_Spring_Bloom_20160502_2 | ecosystem: Environmental > Aquatic > Marine > Epipelagic ...
AATCAGCTGTTATCGCAGCTGTTATTGGTGTTCTAGTTGCTATATCTACTCCAAATACGTATACAGCTTCTTCCATGTTTACACCAAACTCTAGTGGTAGTTCGTCCGGAGGTGCAAGTGGATTAAAAGGACTGGCCTCATTGGCAGGAATTAACATTGGTTCTAGTATGGAGGGCGCTAAAGAGATTTCTCCCATGTTGTACGGTAAAATCTTGGAGAGTTACACCTTTAAAAAAGAATTGTTAGAGGCGCCTCTCAAGAACTTAGAAGAGGTAACTTCTCTTAGAGATTTTTTTGAAAAAGAAGCTACTTCATCTTCTTTTTTTGGAACAGTAAAAGAGTATACTATTGGTTTGCCTTCAAAAATTATTGGATGGTTCAAATCTGAACCCAAAGAATCTTCTTCACAATCTGTGGAAGGGATGAATACTATCTCTGAAGAAGAGTTTGAGTATTTTAAATGGATTGATGAAATGTTGTCTCTAAACATCAATGACAAAGATGGGTATTTAGAAATTACTGCTACTAGCAAGCTTCCTCAATTAGCAGCACAACTGGTGAAAAATGGAGAAAATATTTTACAGAATCAAATCATCGCCATTAAAACAAAATCTAGCTCAGAGTTATTAGTTTATCTAGAAGAACAATATACCATCAAAAACAAACTGTTAATTGAAGCGCAAGACAATTTGGCTAATTTTAAAGATAGGAATTTAAACATCTCTAGAAGTAGCTTTTCGAATGCACAAACTCGTTTAGAGGCAGAACTTCAAGTAGCTACTTCCGTTTTTCAAAATGTGGTGACTCAGTTAGAGCAAGTAAAATTGCAAGTGGCTAAAGATACCCCAGTATTTTCTTTTTTGAAGCCAGTGGTGGTTCCAACAGAAAAATCTGCACCAAAACGTAGTCTCATTGTCATTATTTGGTTGTTTTTGGGAGTGATTGTAAGTATTGGGTATTTGTTAGCTAAAGAGCCTCTATTAGATATGATCAAGCAAATTAAAAATAATCCATCATAAATGACAGCCCTAGATTTTAAGAAATGGTTTGTAATCTATACCAAGCCTAGAACTGAACTCAAAGTCTCGCAAAGACTGTCAGTTCTAGGGATAGAGAATTACGCGCCCACTAGAATGGAGGTCAGACAATGGTCAGATAGAAAGAAAAAAATAACAGTGCCATTATTGCCTTCTATGGTATTGGTGAGTATCCATGAAAAAGAGGTAAACAAAGTATTTGAGGTTGCAGGAGTGGTTCGATATTTGTTTGAGAACCAAAAACGAGCTGAGGTTTCTAATGAAGAAGTGTTGGCAATGAAATATTATTTAGAGAATACCTATTACTCAAATAAAAAAGAGTTAGCAGTAGGTGAGATGGTCAAAGTTCCATTGTTAAAAAAGGAAGCAACCGTAATCTCTGTGAAAGGAAAAAAATGTTTAGCTCAGTTAAAAAAACTAGGAGCTATTGTATCATTTCAACTGAATTAGTCAGTTGTTTTTTTTGTTATGAATTTCCATTACTGTGAGTAGTGAGGGCGAAGCCATACCATCAACCAATGTTTTCAACTTCAAGAAGTTGTTAAAAAAATAAATAAAATAGATTGCCTATAGTAGCCGTTAAAATTATGAGAATAAACAAAATAAAAAAAGTTTTACAAGAAAGAATCCTAGTTTTGGATGGTGCCATGGGTACCATGTTGCAGGCCTATAAGTTTACCGAAGAAGATTTTAGAGGAGAACGCTTTAAAGACTATCCAACTCCACTTCAAGGCAATAATGATTTGCTGTCTATTACACAGCCAGAAGCAATTAAAACTATTCACGGAAAATATTTTGAAGCTGGTGCAGACATTGTAGAAACCAATACTTTTTCAGGTACCACTATTGCCATGGCAGATTATCAAATGGAAGATTTGGTATATGAATTGAACTACCAATCTGCAAAAATCGCCAAAGAAGTTGCTGAAGAATTTACAGCAAAAGAACCACACAAACCAAGGTTTGTTGCGGGTTCTATAGGGCCAACCAATAGAACTGCTAGTATGTCTCCAGACGTGAACGATCCTGGTTATAGAGCAGTGACTTTTGACGAATTAAGAATTGCTTACAAACAACAAGTAGAAGCTTTAGTTGAAGGTGGTGTAGATATTTTATTAGTAGAAACTGTGTTTGATACCCTCAATGCAAAAGCGGCATTATTTGCTATTGAACAAGTAAAAGAGGAAAAAAACATCGATATGCCTGTCATGTTGAGTGGAACTATCACAGATGCTTCGGGCAGAACATTGTCTGGACAAACAGCAGAAGCATTTTTAATTTCTGTCTCACATATTCCATTATTATCTGTTGGATTTAATTGCGCTTTAGGAGCTAATTTATTACAGCCACATTTGGAATCAATAGCAAATAAAACAAATTTTGCTGTTTCTGCACATCCAAATGCAGGGTTACCGAATGCTTTTGGAGAATATGATGAAACTCCAGAAGAAATGGGAGCCCAAATTGAAGAATATTTAAAGAAAAACTTAATTAATATTATTGGAGGTTGCTGCGGTACAAGTCCAGAGCATATTCGTGTTATTGCAAAATTAGCAGAAAGCTACAAACCAAGAGTTTTTACTGAACCAATTTTAGAATCTCTACAATAGAAGAATGAAGATATTTCAAACTAAATACATGAGATTGTCTGGTTTAGAGCCTTTGGTTTTGAATAAAAACAGCAATTTTATCAATGTAGGAGAGCGAACAAATGTAGCTGGGTCTAAAAAGTTTTTACGATTAATAAAAGAAGAAAAATTTGATGAAGCACTTGATATTGCAAGACATCAAGTAGATGGTGGAGCGCAAATCGTCGACATTAATATGGATGATGGTTTGATTGATGGAAAACAAGCCATGGTGCGTTTCTTGAATTTAATTGCAGCTGAACCAGATATTTGTAGAGTTCCACTAATGATTGATAGCTCTAAATGGGAGATTATAGAAGCTGGTTTGCAAGTTGTTCAGGGAAAATGTGTGGTTAATTCAATTTCTTTGAAAGAAGGAGAAGATAAATTTATTTGGGAAGCCACACAAATAAAACGCTACGGAGCTGCCGTAATTGTGATGGCTTTTGATGAAGTAGGGCAGGCAGATAATTATGAACGAAGAATTGAGATAGCGAAAAGATCTTATGATGTTTTAGTACACAAAGTAGGGTTTCCTTCAGAGGATATTATTTTCGATTTAAATATTTTTCCTGTAGCAACAGGAATGGAGGAGCATAGAAGAAACGCCATCGATTTTATAGAGGCTACAAAATGGGTTCGAGAAAATCTTGAAAATGTTTCTGTAAGTGGTGGTGTGAGTAATGTCTCGTTTTCTTTTAGGGGGAATAATGGTGTTCGCGAAGCAATGCATTCTGTTTTTTTGTATTATGCCATTCAAAATGGAATGAACATGGGTATTGTAAACCCAGCATTGCTTGAAGTTTACGATGATATTCCTAAAGATTTATTAGAGCATGTAGAGGACGTAATTTTAGATAGAAGAGAAGATGCTACAGAACGTTTACTAGATTTTGCTGAAACTGTAAAAGGTTCAAAAAAAGAAAAAACAGTCGATTTATCCTGGAGAGAAAATCCATTACAAGATAGAATTACACATGCTCTGGTAAAAGGTATAGATGCTTTTATCATTGAGGATGTGGAACAAGCAAGACTCGAAGCAACAAAACCTATCGAGGTAATAGAAGGTCATCTAATGATTGGAATGAATGTTGTTGGGGATTTATTTGGAGCAGGAAAAATGTTTTTACCACAGGTAGTAAAATCTGCGCGTGTCATGAAAAAAGCTGTAGGGTATTTAAACCCATTCATTGAAGCAGAAAAAGGAGAGGAGCAAAATGCATTAGGTAAAATTTTAATGGCTACAGTAAAAGGAGATGTACACGATATTGGTAAAAATATTGTGAGTGTTGTTTTGGGCTGTAATAACTACGAAATTGTAGATTTAGGCGTGATGGTTCCACCAGAAAAAATAATTGAAACTGCTAAAAAAGAAAATGTAGATGCTATTGGTTTAAGTGGTTTAATTACCCCTTCTTTAGATGAAATGGTTTATTTAGCTAAAGAAATGGAACGTCAAAATTTTGACTTACCCTTATTAATTGGAGGAGCAACAACTTCAAAAGCGCATACTGCCGTTAAGATAGATACACAATATAAAAATGCAGTGGTTCATGTAAATGATGCCTCTAGAGCAGTCACTGTAGTTGGAGATTTACTGAATAAGAAAACATCCAATGAATATGTGGTGAAGTTGAAGAAAGAATATGATGAATTCAGAACAAAGTTTTTAAAACGCGGTAAAGAAAAATCATATATTTCTATTGAAGAAGCGCGACAAAGAAAATACAAAATAGATTGGGATACCTGCGAAATTATAAAACCAAAAGAGATTGGGATCCAAGCTCTAGAACAATTAAGTTTAAAGGAATTAGTTCCCTTCATCGATTGGAGCCCCTTTTTTAGAAGTTGGGATTTACACGGTAAATTTCCAGCTATTCTTACCGATGAAATTGTTGGAGAACAAGCTTCAATATTGTATGAGGAAGCGCAACAAATGATCGATAAAATAATTGCAAAACAGCTTTTAAAACCAAAAGCTATTTTTGGTTTATTTGAGGCAAATACGATCAATGAAGATGATATCTCTGTTCAAAAGAAAGGAGAGGAAGTGGCTGTTTTTAGAACCTTACGTCAACAATTAAAAAAACGAGAAGGAGTTCCAAACATAGCTCTATCAGATTTTATTGCTCCAAAAACAACCAATAAAACAGATTATATAGGTGCTTTTTGTGTCGCTATTTTTGGTGGACAAGAATTAGCAGATCATTATCGAACAAATGGAGACGATTACAATGGAATTATGGTACAAGCAATTGCTGACAGATTTGCAGAAGCTTTTGCGGAATATTTGCACAAACAAATTAGAACAAAACATTGGGGTTATGCATCAAGTGAAGCACTAACTAATGATGATTTAATAAAAGAAAATTATAAAGGCATTCGACCTGCTCCAGGATATCCAGCATGTCCGGATCATTTGGAAAAAGAAACAATTTGGGAGTTGTTAGATGTTGAAAATCAAATAGGAGTTCGGTTAACTGAAAGCCTAGCTATGTGGCCTGCTGCAGCTGTTTCAGGGTATTATTTTGCAAATAAAGAGGCTAAATATTTTGGGTTAGGTAAAATCACAAACAATCAAGTAATTGATTTTGCTTCAAGAAAAGGAATCACTAAAGAGAAAGCTAAAAAATGGTTACATCCAAATTTAGCAGAAGAATAAGGGGGGTATAAAACAATAGTTCGTAAAGATTATTTTTGAATAAATGAAAAAAGAAAAAAAACCAGATTTAGTGGTCTTTAATGAAGATACAGAAAAATATGATGCTGCGCTAAAACCATATGGAACCTCGGCTAGTTCTCCTGTAATAAAACCATTAAATACAGCAACTTGGCGTAATGATGGTGTGCAGCGTGTTAACAAACAATTTAAATCTAAGTTTGAAGAAGTTAGAAAAGAGTATGAAGAATTAATACAAAAATTTCAGTACAATGACTTAGTCTATAATTCTAAATTTAGTTTTGAGCCTAATATTGGTGAGGTGTATCATTTGTTCAATAATCGAAAAGAAGAATCTTTTTTGTCTATTATTTCTCCCGATCAATGTAATTTTTATCATCTAGGATCTTTTAGATTAAATACAGATAAAATGTGGGAAAAAATAGAATTCCCTTCAAAAGCAACTATCAAATAGACTAAGATTGATAAAAATAATCACATCACTGAAAAAAATTCAGTAACTATGAAGATTACAGAACACATAAAAAAAGCAAATAATAAAACGTTATTTTCTTTTGAAATTATTCCACCGAAAAAAGGAAATAGTATTCAGCAATTATATAATTGTATAGACCCATTAATGGAATTTAAGCCTCACTTAATAGATGTTACTACATCGAGAGAAGAGCTTGTTTACATAGACAAAGGAAATGGCTTGTTGGATCGAAAAACTACAAGATCACGTCCCGGAACCCTGGGCATTTGTGCAGCAATTAAGCATAAATATGATGTAGATACTGTACCTCACGTTTTGTGTGGCGGTTTTACAAAAGAAGAAACAGAATACTTGTTAGTTGACTGTCATTACCTAGGAATAGATAATGTGATGGCTCTAAGAGGTGATGCTATGGCTCATCAAAAGTATTTTCAACCCACAAAAGGAGGACACCCTTTTGCTAAAGATTTAGTTTTACAAATCAAAGATTTGAATAGTGGTAAATATTTGCACAATGTTATTGAGACTGATTACAAATCTGATTTTTGTATAGGTGTTGCAGGATATCCAGAAAAACACTTAGAATCTCCATCTTTACAAACAGATTTAAAACATTTGAAAGAAAAAGTAGATGCTGGAGCAGATTATATTGTTACTCAGATGTTTTTTGATAATCAGAAATATTTTCAATTTGTTGAAGCTGCCAAAGAAGCAGGAATAGATGTACCTATCATACCAGGAATTAAGCCTATTGCTGTAAAGCGGCACTTACAATTATTGCCGCAAGTTTTTAGAATAGATCTTCCTGAAACATTAATTTCTGCGGTAGAAAGTTGTAAAACAAATAAAGATGTTCGTCAAGTAGGAGTAGAATGGGCTATTCAACAATCCAAAGAGTTGTTAGCAGCAAATGTTCCTTTTTTACATTATTACTCTATGGGCAAATCAGACAATATAGAAAAAATTGCATCTGCCATATTTTAGTTAATCTCAAGTCAATATTTAAAACAATAATAATAATAATTAAAACAAATGAGCTATTTATTCACATCAGAAAGTGTTTCTGAAGGACATCCAGACAAAGTTTCAGACCAAATATCTGATGCTTTAATTGATAATTTTTTGGCATTTGATAAAAACAGTAAAGTTGCTTGTGAAACTTTAGTGACTACTGGTCAAGTAATTTTAGCAGGAGAAGTAAAGTCTAATACTTATTTAGATGTTCAGCAAATTGCTAGAGACGTAGTTAATAATATTGGATATACAAAAAGTGAGTATATGTTTGATGGTAATTCTTGCGGAGTTTTGTCTGCAATCCACGAACAGTCTCCTGACATTAACCAAGGAGTTGTTAGAGCTAATCCTGAAGACCAAGGAGCAGGAGATCAAGGAATGATGTTTGGTTATGCAACTGATGAAACTGAAAACTATATGCCATTGGCATTAGAGTTGTCACACCAATTATTAATTGAGTTAGCGGCATTAAGAAGAGAAAATAATGACATTACATATCTTAGACCAGATTCAAAATCTCAGGTTACCATAGAATATTCGGATGACAACGTGCCACAAAGAATTGATGCGATTGTTATTTCTACACAACATGATGATTTTGACAAATCGGATGCAGTAATGTTGGCAAAAATTAAAAAAGACATTTTACAATTTTTAATTCCAAGAGTTGTAGCAAAATTACCTGTTCATATTCAAGAGTTGTTTACAGAAGATATTACATATCATATTAATCCAACAGGTGTCTTTGTAATTGGAGGCCCACATGGAGATACTGGCTTAACTGGAAGAAAAATTATTGTAGACACTTATGGAGGAAAAGGTGCACATGGAGGTGGTGCTTTTTCTGGTAAAGATCCGAGTAAAGTAGATAGATCTGGTGCTTATGCAACAAGACATATCGCAAAAAATTTAGTTGCTGCTGGATTGTGTAAAGAAGTTTTAGTGCAAGTATCCTATGCAATTGGAGTTGCAAAGCCAACAAGCATTAATGTAGAAACTTATGGAACAGCAACTGTTAATTTAAGCGATGGAGAAATTAGCAAAATAGTGGAAGCTATTTTTGACATGCGTCCCTATTTTATCGAACAACGATTAAAACTTAGATCTCCAATTTATTCTGAAACAGCGGCATATGGTCACATGGGAAGATCACCTGAGATAAAAACAGTAACGTTTTCCAATCCAATGGGAGAAACAGTTTCTCAAGAAGTAGAAACGTTTACCTGGGAGAAATTAGATTACGTAGAAAAAATAAAAAATAAATTTAATATTTAATATATAGTTATGAGTAGTAGTAAATCATACATTCCTTTTAAAGTTAAGGATATTTCGTTAGCAAATTGGGGAAGAAAAGAAATGGATTTGGCCGAGGCAGAAATGCCAGGGCTAATGAGTTTAAGAGAAGAATATGGAGATAGCCAGCCTTTAAAGGGGGCGAGAATTGCAGGTTGTTTGCATATGACAATCCAAACGGCGATTTTAATTGAAACTCTTCAAGCTTTAGGTGCAGAGGTTACTTGGAGTTCTTGTAATATTTTTTCAACACAAGATCAAGCTGCTGCTGCAGTTGCTGCTGCCGGAACAGCGGTTTATGCATGGAAAGGTATGAACGAAGAAGAATTTGATTGGTGTATTGAGCAAACCTTATTTTTTGGTGAAGATAAAAAACCATTAAATATGATTTTAGATGATGGAGGAGATTTAACCAACATGGTTTTAGATCGTTATCCTGAATTATCTGCTGGTATTAATGGTTTATCAGAAGAAACTACCACTGGAGTTCACAGGTTATACGAACGTGTTAAAAATGGAACATTAACAATGCCAGCTATTAATATTAATGATTCTGTAACAAAATCTAAATTTGATAATAAGTATGGTTGTAAAGAATCTGCAGTAGATGCAGTCCGAAGAGCAACAGACATTATGTTAGCAGGAAAACGAGTAACAGTTTGTGGGTATGGAGATGTTGGAAAAGGAACCGCAGCTTCATTTGCTGGGGCAGGGAGTATTGTAACAGTTACTGAAATAGATCCTATTTGTGCACTACAAGCTGCAATGGACGGTTTTGAGGTAAAGAAATTAAAAACAGTTGTTGCAAATTCTGATATTATTATTACAACTACAGGAAATAAAGACATTGTGCGAAAAGAACATTTTGAAGCAATGAAAGACAAAGTAATTGTTGCCAATATTGGTCATTTTGACAATGAAATCGATGTTCCTTATTTAAATGCAAACAGCGAAAAAGTTGAAATCAAGCCTCAGGTAGATAAATACAATATCAACGGAAAAGATATTATTTTACTAGCTGAAGGACGTTTAGTCAATTTAGGTTGTGCCACCGGCCATCCAAGTTTTGTAATGTCTAATTCATTTACAAATCAAACATTAGCTCAAATAGAGCTCTGGAACAATGCAGATGCTTATGAGAACAAAGTATACATGTTGCCAAAACATTTAGACGAAAAAGTCGCATATCTACATTTATCCAAAATTGGTGTTGAACTAACTGAATTACGTCAAGATCAAGCGGAATATATTGGTGTTACTGTAGAAGGGCCTTATAAGCCAGAGCATTATAGGTATTAAATTATTTTAATTTAATTTGTAAAAATTTAAAATAAACTTTTTTAGTTTTTAAAATAAAATTTATGAATATTAAAAAAATAGCACAAGAAGTATTTGATATAGAGTCACAAGAAATTGCAAACCTATCAAACCTTCTAACTATCGATTTTGAAAATGCAGTAAAATCAATTTTAAATAGTAAGGGTAAGCTTATAATATCTGGAATGGGTAAGTCTGGAATTGTTGGTAAAAAGATTGCAGCAACCTTAGCTAGTACAGGTACACCAAGTTTTTTTTTACATCCCGGCGAAGCATACCATGGAGACCTTGGAATGATTGAAAAAGAGGATATAGTTCTTTTAATTTCAAATTCTGGAGAAACAGATGAAGTTTTAAAAATAATTCCCTTTTTAAAATACCAGAAAAACACAACAATTTCAATGAGCGGTAATTCAGATTCTTCATTGGCAAAAAATACTAACTTTCATTTAAATATATCTGTTAATGTTGAAGCTTGTCCTTTACAATTAGCACCAACTTCCTCTACAACATCAACTATGGTAATGGGTGATGCATTAGCTGTAGCATTAATGAAGCTGAGAGATTTTAAAGATGTTAATTTTGCTAGATTTCATCCAGGAGGGAGTCTTGGTAAAAGACTTCTTCAAAATGTTAGTAATGTTATGAAAAAGGATTCATTACCAATAATAGCTCCAAATGAATCTGTTAAAAAGGTAATTAATATTCTAAGTTCTGGTAAATGTGGATTAGCGGTTGTAGTCAATGACAATAGCATTATTGGTGTAATTTCTGATGGAGATATCAGAAGAGCAATGGAATCTAATGAAACAAATTTCTTTAAATTAATAGCATTAGATATTATGACTAAGGAACCATATACGGTTTTGGAAAACACAAAATTGAAAATTGCAGGGGATTTAATGTTTTCCAAAAAAATAAATTCTTTAATAGTAAAAAATGATAAAGGTTTATTGGTAGGAATTGTACAGTCTTATGATTTAGGTCTTTAATTAAATGAAAAAGATAATCATAATTCCAGCAAGGCTCTCCTCAACTAGATTACCAAATAAAGTACTCCTAGATTTAAAAGGTAAGCCAATATTACAAAGAGTTTATGAGCAGTGTCTTAAAGTTAATGGGGTAAATGTATTTATTGCTACCGACAGTCTAAAAGTAAAAAAGAGTTGCTTAAAATTCACACAAAATGTTATCATGACTAGTGTGGAACATAAATCTGGAACTGATAGAATTATAGAAGCTATTAATGGTTTAGATTTTGAGGCTGTAATCAATGTACAAGGAGACGAACCATTTATAAGTCCTTTATTGATCCAGGATTTGTTTAAAGGGTTAGAAGCTGAAAAAGTAAAAGTGGTGACTGCCTGTGAAAGATTGATAACTTCTGAGGAACTATTTGATCCTAATGTTGTTAAAGTGGTTAAAGACAGTGAAAATAATGCATTATATTTCTCAAGATCATGTATTCCACATATTAGAAACAATAGTCAACTATTGATTGATGAAAAGAAATTTTTTGAAAGCGCAGTTTTTTATAAACATGTTGGTATTTACGGATATAAAAAAGATTTTCTAACAAAATACTCAATCCTAGATAATAGTAATTTAGAGAAACTAGAAATGTTAGAACAACTTAGGATTTTGGAAAGTGGATTTAAAATTAAAGTGTTAGAAACAAAATTTAAATCTATTGGTATAGATACTGAGATTGATTATCAAAAAGCATTAGAGATGATAGAACATGATATTTAATAATGACACTAATAATAAAGCCCTGAAAATTAAAGCTTTTCTACTAGATGTTGATGGAGTTTTAACAGATGGTAGTATTATTTATGATGATAATGGTCTTGAGTATAAAAAATTTAATGTTAAAGATGGGCAAATAATCTCTCATTTAAAAAAGTTAAATTTTAATATTGGAGTTATTACTGGGAGAAACTCAAAAGTAGTTAAAAACAGGTGTGACGAACTTAAAATAGACTTCCATAAACATGGTATTAAAGATAAAAACATAGAATATCAGAACTTCAAAAAAACATATAATTTAAATGATGAAAATATTCTTTACATAGGAGACGATATTATCGATCTAACAATTTTAACAAAGTGCGGGATTAGTGTTACGCCCAATGATGCTAGAAATTATATGAAAGAAAACGTAGATATCATTACTAATTCCAAAGGAGGCGAGGGAGTTTTTAGAGATGTTGCAGATTACATCTTAGATAAGCAAAATTTATTAAGCGAAATAATTGAAAATTTAAAAAAACAATGAGTTTACGAATAATAATGATTTTATTTTTAATAGATTAAAATTAAAATAAATAATGGATAAACAAATAAAAAATAATTAAATAAATTATATTTGAAAAAATGAAAAATTTAAGTTTTAAAAAATTAAAGCACATTGAAGAGAACAATTTTATGTTAATTTCGGGTCCATGCGCAATAGAAAATGAAGATATGGCATTTGAAATTTGTGAAAGAATTTTAGCCATAACAACCCAGTTTAAAATTCCATTTGTTTTTAAAGGAAGTTTCAAAAAAGCTAATAGGAGTAGACTAGATTCTTTTACAGGAATTGGAGATGAAACTGCTCTAGAAATTTTAAAAAAAGTTGGGAGTCATTATGATGTTCCAACAATTACTGATATTCATTTACCATCTGATTGTAATTTAGCTAAGGATTATGTTGACTCGCTTCAAATTCCAGCATTTCTTGCAAGACAAACTGACTTGTTACTAGCTGCTGGGCAAACAGGATTACCAATAAATATTAAAAAAGGACAATTTATGGGTCCTCAATCAATGGAATTTGCCGTAGAAAAAGTAAAAAGTACTGGAAATAATAATGTACTGCTTACTGAAAGAGGAACAACGTTTGGGTATCAAGATTTGGTGGTTGACTTTAGAAGTATTCCAATTATGAGAAATTATGCTCCAACGATACTTGATGTAACTCATTCGTTACAAAGACCAAACCAAAATTCAGGTGTCACTGGAGGTAATCCTGAACTTATAGAAACAATAGCTAAAGCAGGAATTGCAGTTGGAGTAGATGGTGTTTTTATTGAAACTCACTTCGATCCTGCAAACGCAAAAAGTGATGGAGCAAATATGCTTCATCTAAATAACCTTGAGAATCTTTTAGAAAAATTATTAAAAATTAATTCATGAAAAAAATAGCACTAATTACTGGAATAACAGGTATGGATGGTAGCCATCTAGCAGATTTATTATTAGAAAAAAACTACAAAGTATATGGGATGTTAAGAAGAAGTTCAAATTCATATACTCATCAAAATATATCCCATTTGGTTGGTAAGATTGAGTTACTTCACGGTGATATGTCAGATCAAAATTCTTTGTTAAGATGTGTAGAACAGGCCAATCCAGATGAAATTTATAATTTAGCTGCTCAATCTTTTGTTGGTGAAAGTTGGAACACACCAGAACAGACATCAGATATAACCGGCCTTGGTGTATTAAGAATTTTGGAAGTTATCAGGATGTTTAATCAAAAAATTAAATTTTATCAAGCTAGTAGTTCAGAAATGTTTGGAAGAATGGTTGAAAACCCAGCATCAGAAACAACTCCTTTTTATCCAAGAAGCCCATATGGTGTTTCTAAATTATATGGACATTGGATTACAAAGAATTATAGAGAATCTTATGGAATGTTTTGTGTTTCTGGTATTTTATTTAATCATGAATCTGAAAGAAGAGGACTGGAATTTGTTACCCGAAAAATTTCTAATGGTGTTGCTGAAATTAAATTAGGAATTTCTGATCACTTATCATTAGGTAATTTAGATTCTCATAGAGACTGGGGATATGCACCTGATTATGTAGAAGCAATGTGGTTAATGCTTCAAAATAAGAATCCAGATGATTTTGTTATTGCGACTGGTGAAACATATTCAATTAGAGATTTTTTGAATATTGCATTTAACCATGTGGGAATTAGTCAATGGGATCAATACGTCAAGATTGATAAAAAATATTTTAGACCAGCTGAAGTTGATGTCTTAAGAGGAAATTCATCTAAAGCACAAAAAATTCTAAATTGGAAACCAAAAGTAAAAATAGATGAGTTAGTTAAAAGAATGGTAGATAATGACATTAAAATTCTTTCAGATGGAAAAAAAAGATAAACTTCATGTAGGTTGTGGTAACAATTATTTTGATGAGTACACTAATATAGATTTATTTGATTTTGATGAAAGAGACACAAGTAGAGATGGTTCAATTTATGACTTAAAGATGGATTTAACTAACTTAAAATTTGAAGAGAATTCTGTAAGCGAAATTTTATTTATTCACGGGTTTGAGCATTTTTCTAAGTATGAGACAATTGAAATTTTAAAAAAATGGAAAAAAATTCTCAAACCAGGTGGTTTCGTACACATAGAAATGCCAGATTTTAAAAGAGTTTATCTTTTAAGCTTACTTCCTAACCTATTGTTTAATTCTAATAAAAGCAGGTATAAAAAAAATATAATCTCAGATATGTTTTATGGAAATCAGTGGAGTGGTTTAGATTACGAAACTCATAGATATCTTTGGACAAAAAATGAGTTCAAGAAAACCTTGAAAGAATTAGGATTTGAGATCTCATATTGTTCTAATTCTTCATTTTTTCATATACCATTTAGAGATATGATAGTAATTTTTCATAAAGAAGGAAATACCAAGTTGCATTTTAAAAATAGAATTATTAATAAAAAATTATTTAAAATAAATTTCTTTAATGAATTGAAAAGAAATTTTTTTGGATTAAAACATATATTTAATTTCTCTTCTAAATAGTGATAAAATTTATAATATTCTCTCTGTTAAGTTTAATTTCAAAGTTTAAATTAAAAAATATTCAAAATAATGATGAATTAGTTATTATCCTGCCCGATAAATCTGAAGGTTGGATTCTAGAAGCTATTGCAAATAAAATTAAAATACATACAAAAAAAAAGGTCTGTATTACTACAAAATTTAACTTTAATAAAAAATCAAAAGTCATTTTGATGCATTACACCCTTTTAAGAAAATATTATATTAATGGATATTCACTTAAAAATGCTTCAGTTTTTTTTACTCATGAGAGGAGCGATTTAAACAATAATTCTTTTGAATTCAGTTATTATTTTAATAGAATTAATATATTATATTTGATGAATTCTAGTAGTAGAAAAATCCCTTTAATTAAAAAATACACCCATAAGACATTAGTCTGTGTAGGGGGTTTTGAAACTGAAATATTTAATTTAAGTAACTTAAATGAAGGTAATAATGTGTGTTTTGTTTCAAGGTTTTACGAAAGAAAAAACCCTAACTTAATAAAGCAAATAGTTTTAAATAATCCACAGTACAATTTTTATCTAATTGGAGATAAGTGGGAGCAATATTTGGGTTTCAATGAGTTACTAAGACTAAGTAACTTTTACTATGTGAGTGAAGAATATTCAAAATACCCCAATATTTATAAAAAAATGAGTTATTTTATAAGTGTTTCATTCAATGAGGGAGGGCCTATTCCTTTAATCGAAACTATGTCCTGTGGAATTTATCCTATTGTTTCGAATACCGGATTTGCTGGTGATGTAATAACTAAAGAAAATGGATCTGTTGTTGATATAAAAAATAAAGATGTTGTTTATGAAATTTCCAATATTTTAGAATCAGCTTCAATTAATAGGATTAATATTAGTGAATCTGTAAAAAAATACTCTTGGAAAAATTTCACTAAAAAAATTATAAAGCAAATAAATTTTGAATAATCTAAATAGTTTATTTTCAAAGATAATTTTAAAGCCTTTACGAAAAAATTATTTATTTTATATTGCAGCCTTTTTTGGGCTGTATTTTAATCTAGCAATTCTAGAGTTAGAAAATTTCAATCTAGCAAATTATCTTTTAATTTATGTTTTAGCAAATATTTCTATTTCGTTTTGTGATTTTAGATTTTATGAAAAAATTACAGTTCTTAAAAGTTTTTGGACTGATAATGAATATAATGATTTTGCATTATTTTATGAGGTAATGATTTCATTAATAATATCAATTCCATTTTCAATTTATTTATATTATAATATTTCATTCAACCTAATATATGTAATTTTTATAATTGTATATACATTTTCAAATATTTCCTTAGCTCACTATTCAAGAATAAAAACACCATCAATTTTTGAAGCTACAAGTTTGGGCGGAAATTTTCTAATCAAGTTATGTACATATTATGGTGTAGTTTTATTCGAATTTAATTTAACTTTAATTTTCAGCCTTGCAATTTTAAAAGAATTAATAGTTTTTTTTATTAGAATTCACTTTTTGAAAATTAATTTTATTATACCAACTAAGAAATTAACAAGGAAAATATTTTTTGAATATAGACATAGTTTACTTACATCATTTATAAAATCTTTTAGAAGTAAAATTGATAGCTTAATTATTTATAATTTTTCTGGAGAAAGTACTTTTATTTTTTATAGAAAAGTTCAAATTTATGTTAATTCCGCAACAATGCTATATTCACCAATTACTAGTAGATTTATAAAAAAGTATGCTAATGATTTTTCAAAAGGTATTCAAACAAATTCTTATTTTTTAGTAAATTTCACTTTATCATGTCTTGTTTCTTTAATGATTTTATCATTTTCAATTTACTTTTATAAATCAGCTACTATTTATGAATATATTTTAATTTTTATTGTTTGTTTTCTTAACACTTTTGTTGTTTACCCATGTTCGACTCTTAGATACCATATTGCTAAATTTGATATTATTCATCGAGATAATATGATTATGTTGTTTTCGTCAATTATAATTTACTTTTTATATTTTCTAAACTTAGTTTCAATTAATATGTTCATTATTTTAGTTTATAGTTATGGTATTTTACAATTAATATTGTTTAATAAAATTCGAAAAAATTATGATAAAAAAAATTACTGAAATTATACCAATTTTAAATTCTTTTAAGAATATTTATATATTGGGAAAAGGTCCATCTCTTTCCCTGGATTCATTTAATAATATAAATTCTTGTCAAAATTGTATAATATCAATTAATCAAGTTGTAGCTGTATTCAAAGTTGACTTTGCATTTTTCATTGATATCGAACCATTGTATGACGTAATTGATGTGTTAATAAAAGACAAGGTTGATATTATTATACCCTATCACCCAAACATTAGAACTATTGAAAATATTTCCCAACCATCAAGTCAGAGTATTTATGATTTATCAAATAGTAATTATAAATTAAAACAATTACTGGAAAGGAATAATATTTATTGTTTTGATACAGGGCTAAAAAAAAATAAAATTTCAAATTTTATATTTAAACCTAATTTAGTTTCGGTTACATCTCTTATTCAAATAATCTTCAAATTTTTTGATGGTGATAAAATATATGGAATCGGATTTGATGGCGGTAGTGAAAAGTCAAAATTTATAGAAAATATATATGATTATACACAATTAAAAAGCTATAGTAAACAATTTGATATTATAAAAAAAATAGAATTTAAGAATAAAAAAAAATTTATAAATTTAAGTATGAAAACAATAAATGTATATGTCGGTGCCTCAGAGGCTCAATATATTCCAACTAAAGTCTTAGAATTTTCAATAAAAAAATATTCCTCAATTAACGTTAATGTAATCCCACTTTACAAAGCACTTTCTGAGAATAAAATTCAGATCCCTCTTTCTACTAGAACACCATTTTCTCTACAAAGATTATATATACCACTCCTAAACAATTACCAAGGAATTGCTGTTTATTTAGACTCGGATATGTTAGTTTTTAATGATATAAAAAATTTAATTGATTCGCATGATCACAAGTTTAGTCTTTGTTCAGCACCAGCTCCCCCAAATAGTGGTAGAAGGGATCAGTTTAGTGTTTTCACTGTTGATTGTTCTAAGGCAAAATGGAATCCGGAAAAATTAGCAAAAGAAGCTGCTCATAATTACGAAAAAATATTGTTTCAATTCGAGTTTGAAAACAGTAAATCAAAGTGTTTGCCCTGGCAATGGAACTCTTTAGAATATTTCGATTCTGATACAAATTTAATTCATTTCACAGATATGGATAAACAGCCATGGATATCTACTGAAAACAGGAATAAAAATCTTTGGATGAAATATTTAAAAGAAGCTATAAATTCTGAATTTATCGAATACGAAGACGTATATAATTCAGTTAAAAGAAATGAATGCAGACCTGGTATTTTGGAACAAATAAAAATTAAAGATTATCATTATAAATCGATTAGCTTTTTTTCAAAAATTAAAGATTTTTTCTATTCTCCTATTCATACAGTAAATAGATTTTCAAATATCAATAATTTTTTAGTACGTGCTTCAATATCTGTTTTAAAAAAAATAAAAAATCAATTTTCAAAAGAATATGACAAATAATTTACTAATTCTTGGTGGTGGAGGTTTTATTGGAACGAATTTTTACCAAAAATATAAGAATAATTTTAATAAAGTAATTATATTTGATTGGTTCAAAGGTCCAACTCATTATAATAATAACTATTTAATAAATAAATTAAAAGGTGAAATAAGAAAAGAAGATACGATTATTAATGATGATATTTTTAATATTCAATCTTATAAAAGTATTTTAAAGAACATAGATCATATTATCATTTTAAATGCTGACACAGGTACAGGAAATAGTTTTTATGAGCCCTATCAAAATACATTTTACAACTCTTCTATTTTAACTTATTGTTTTGAGTTTTTCAATAAAAATAATTTTGAATTCTCTAATATTATCTTTTCATCTTCTAGAGCTGTTTATGGTGAAGGAAATTGGATGAGTAGTAACGGGAAAGTTGAGATTTCTAGATCAAATTATCTAAATTCGGGAAAATTAACCTGTCCAAATTCCAATGAAACTCTTGAGTTAAAATCATTCAATGAAGATCAAATTTTAAATCCTTTAAGCGTTTATGCTTTAAACAAAGCTTTTAACGAGTCATTTCTTAAAATAATAAATCAAAATAAAAGTAGTAATACCTCAATTTTAAGATTCCAAAATGTTTATGGTGTAGGACAATCTATGACTAATCCTTATACTGGAGTACTTAACTGGTTTTCTAAAAGTTTACTAAATAATTCACCTGTTGAGATTTATGAAAGAGGATTAATTCAAAGAGATTTTGTTCATGTTGATGATGTTGTAGATTCAATTTATTTGTCAATACTTAATAATTCAGGTTTTAACATATATAATATTGGCTCAGGACAAGCAATTGATTTAACATCAGTTGCCGAGACTTTGAAAGTAAATTACAATTCGAAGTCAAAAATTGAGATTGTAAAAAAATATAGAGATGGTGATGTTTTAGGTGCTTTTTCTGATAATTTTAAAGCATCTAAAATTTTAAATTATCAGCCTAAAGTTGAGCTCTCTGTTGGACTTAATAATTATTGTGAATGGTTTAAATATGAATTTAAAAAATAATATAGGAGTTATTTCAGTTACATATAAAGAATCAATTTTATCATCTGAGCTTTATACTTCATTGTTCAAGATTAGAGATGAAATCCCATGTAATTTTATTTTTTTTAATTATTGTAATTCTTACAATATAAAAAGTGCAAATGAAGTATTCCACGAAGAATATTCTGAAACCAATGGAGGTCTTGCTTTAGGTTACAATAAAGGACTTGATTTTTTTAAAAACAAAAATGTCAGCCATATTTTATTTTTAAACTCTGATTGTATAGTTGATTTAAAAGTTCTGAAAACTTATGTTAAAAACAGTGATTTAGATTTTGATTTTTTCTATCCAAAATTGTTCAGCAAAAATAAACTTATATCACCATTTAGGAAAAAATCGTTTCCTTTTGATTTTATTATTATAAGTTGGTTAATGGTTAAAAGCCAAACTATTAAAAAAATTAAATTTCCAAAAAAGTATTGGCTAGATGGTATAGACTATTTTTTATCATTAGAACTTTTTAAAATGAAAGCTACTGGATATAATTTAGATCATAAAATAAAACATAATCTGTCTATCTCAGATGAGTATAATAAAACTCCAGATTGGAGAATCTTAAATATTTATATGTCAGAAAAACATTTCAATATTAATAAATTGGTTTTTAGCTATATTTTACTAAAAGGAGTCATAAAATCTATTATATACTGTCGTTTCAGGCTATCTTATAAATTATTAAAACTGTTATAAAATTAATCTTTAGATTTTAAAAATTAGGAAAAATTATTTTAGGAAATTTTTTTAATATTTCATTTATAGGATTTTGTACGGTTTTAAGAAAAGAGTTAGATGAATTAATATCGCCATATCCAAAAAAGCAATCCATTTATAATGTGTGTATTGGTTTTTTACATTATAAAATTTAAAGTGGTTTATATATATTATTTTAATTTAACATATAAATCATGACAATAATTTAACAAATTCTCTCAAAAAGAGTATTAATTCTATATTAAGTAATCTGAAATTTAGTTTGACTTTAATCAAAGACCTTTTTGGGAGATTTTTATAAATTTAATAAATATATAAAATGATTTTAATTTAAATGACTAGTGAAAAAAATAAAATTAGAATAATTATTCCTGTTTTAGTTATTGGGGTATTAGTATTTGGATCACATTTTTTATTATCACATAATGATTTAATAATTAAGAAAACCCTTCAGCCTTTCATAATTTTGGTGTTCTCTTTATTTACATTGTTACTTTACAAAGAAAAAATACAAATTCCTTTAATTTCAGAAAAACAAGAAAAATTATTTTTTAAACTTATCTGTACAATTATTTTAATAGAATTGTCTTATTTTGGTATTCCTCTTTTAGGACACATTAGCTATGTTGATTTTGGATTCCCCATAATTCACCATATTTCTTTAATGCTTTGGATTCTTATTTTATTTGGAAGAAAAAAAATCAAGTACTCTATAATTAATACATTATTTTGTTTATTAATTTTTAATAGGCAGTTAATATTATTTGGAGTTTTGTCATATTTATTCTCTAATAAAGTTAAAATTAATTTTTACTCTTTATCATTAGCAATTTTATTTATAACCTTTTTTTTAGGTATAGGTTATTATAGGAATTTTGTTTTAGATGTGGAATTTGATCCTTTTATGGGATTAATTGACTTACCTTTTTTAGAGTTTTATGATTTTATTTTATTTTATTTTATTGGACCTTATAACGCTTCTATTGGTAATGTTTATTTTGAATTGTCACAGTCTATTTTTAATTTTTGGAATACAAAGCCTGAATGGATGATTTTTTCTTTAAAATATAAAATCTCACCATCTTTATCTTTTGTTTCTTTCTATGGGATAATAATTATTATTTTAATGATTCTCAAGAGAATTAAATCTTCTAGAAAATTTTATTATATTCCAATCATTGTGATTTATTCTTATTTTACATTTTTCTCAACTGTTTTATTCACTAGTGTATTTTTAGCAAATATTCTAATGCTTGAATTAATTTTCTTTCTATCAAAATTAAAGATATTATCCAGAAAATGATTTTATTTCACATAGTCAACGAGATTGATATTAAGTGTTTTTCATTAAAAAATTAAATTCAACAATATTTTTTAAAATTATTTTAGAATACAAATAATAGTTTATGAATAAAATTTCGGTCTGCATAGCAACTTATAATGGAGAAAAATATATTAAAGAACAGTTAGAGTCAATTTTAACTCAGCTTAAGAAAGAAGATGAAATAATTATTTCTGACGATAACTCTAACGATAGTACGTTAGAGCTAGTTAAAAGTATTAAAGACTCTAGAATAAAAATTTTTATAAACCCCAAAAAAGGATTAATTAGTAATTTTGAAAATGCAATAACTAAAAGTTGTGGTGATTATATTTTTCTCTCTGATCAAGACGATATATGGGTAAATGATAAAGTAAAAGTTTGTGTTGAAGATTTTAAAAATGGTTATGATTTAGTTTTCTCAGACTGTCAAATATTTGATTCTAAAACAACAAAAGTTACGATTGATTCTTTTTTTGAATTTTATAATTGTAAAAAAGGTATTTTAAATAATATTATTAGAAATACTTATATGGGGTGTTGTATGGCTTTTAGAAGTAAGTTGAAGAGTAAAATTTTACCATTTCCTGAAAATATTCCAATGCATGATAGTTGGATTGGTATAAACGCAGAAATATTTTGTAAAGTTAAGCACAATTCGCAAAAACTGATAAAACATAGAAGACATCAAAATAATGCATCCGAAACTGGTGCTCGAAAAGGCACTAGGTCTATTCTAACTAAATTTCATTGGAGAGTTTCACTTACTTATAGTTTGATAGTAAACTTCTTAAAAAAAAAGTTTTAAATGAATAAAATTGAAGTTACTGGCTGTATAGTTCTTTACAATAATGATAGAGAAATGTTGCAAGAATGTATAAAATCATTTTTTAACACAAGTATAAATGTTTTTCTTTATTTGGTAGATAACTCTCCCAATACCGAATTGAAGTGTCTTGAAGAATTAAATATGAATATTTTATACATATCTAATCCCTCAAATCCTGGATTTGGAGTATCGCATAATATCGTAATTGATAAAATTCTAAAAACTGAATCAAGCTATCACTTAATCTTAAATCCTGATATTTACTATGTTAAAGATGTATTAAGTGATCTGGTAATTTTTATGAATCATAATCATGATGTAGGTCATATTATGCCCAAAATTACTTACCCTAATGGAGAGTATCAATTTCTATGTAAACGTAATCCAACATTTTTTGATATGTTGGCTAGAGGATTTTTCCCTGAATTTTTAAAAATAATTTTTAAAAAAAGGCTTAATAAATTTGAATATAAAGATCATAATTATGATGAAAAAATTTATAATATTCCTTATCTATCCGGATGCTTTATGTTATTAAGAACTTCGACTTTAAGAAAAGTTGGTTATTTTGACGATAGATTTTTTATGTATTTAGAAGATGCAGATATAACTAGAAGATTCCTTCAAGTTTCAAAAACTCTATATTATCCGGAAGCACAAGTATTTCATCATTTTGCAAAATTCACGCATTCATCATTTAAATTTAAATGGATTACTATTCAAAGTGCATTTGTTTATTTCAAAAAATGGGGGTTTTTAAAACATTTAATTTAGATGAATATATTAATATCTGGAGGAACTGGATTTTTAGGTAAATATTTTTATAGCTATTGGCGATCTAAAGGATACTCAGTAGATTCTATAGGTAGAGGAAATAAAAATGAAATTGTATTTGATTTATCCAAAAGTACTCCAAATCTTTCTAAAGAATACGATTACTTTATCCATTGTGCAGGTAAAGCACATATGGTTCCCAAAAATGATAAGGAAGCAAAAGAGTTCTATTTGGTAAATGAATTTGGGACTAAATTTTTTTTAAACTCGATTAGTAACCAAAAAAAGAAACCCAAAGGGGTATTAGTGGTTAGTTCAGTTTCAGTTTATGGATTAACTTTTGGTAAATTAATTAACGAAAAAACTTTATTGAAAGCAAAAGATCCTTACGGTAAAAGTAAAATTAATTCAGAAAAAATTGCCATTGAGTGGGGAAATCTAAATAATATTAAAGTTTCAATAATAAGGTTGCCATTAGTTGTAGGTAAAAATCCTCCAGGAAATTTAGCAGCAATGATTAATGCTATAAAAGCTGGAAAATACTTCAATATTGGTGGAGGAATAGCAAAAAAATCTATGGTTTTAGCGACTGATGTCGCGAGGTTTTCTTTTAATTTAATAAATATTGGTGGAATATATAATTTAACAGATTCAAAACATCCAAATTTTAATGAATTATCTTATGTTATTGGAAATAATTACGGAATAACCAATTTTAAAAATATTCCTATTTTTATAGCTAAGATCTTATCTAGAATTTGTGAGGTATTAAATACTATCTTTAAATTAAAAATTCCGTTTACAAGAGTTACTTTAAACAAAATGACCATAGATTTAACTTTTGATGATGAAAAAGCAAGAAAAATTGGTTGGAAACCAAATAGTGTAATTAATAACAGCCATAATTGGCTATAACAATTAAAAAAATATGAAAGGAATTATATTAGCAGGTGGTAGTGGAACAAGATTATATCCAATTACTAAAGGAGTTTCAAAGCAATTATTACCGGTTTATGATAAACCAATGATATATTACCCATTATCGGTACTCATGTTAGCGGGTATTAAAGAGATATTGATTATTTCTACTCCAGAAGATTTACCAAATTTTGAGAAGTTGTTAGGTTCAGGCGAGAATTTAGGGATACAATTAAGTTATAAAGAACAACCAAGTCCTGATGGTTTGGCCCAGGCATTTATTATTGGAGAAGATTTTATTGCAAATGAAGATGTATGCTTGGTTTTGGGAGATAATATTTTTTATGGGTATGGATTTTCTGAAACTTTACAAAATGCAAGAAAAAATGTAGAAGAAGGTAAATCTACTGTATTTGGGTATTATGTAAATGATCCAGAAAGATATGGAGTAGCATCGTTTGATAATAATGGGATAGTTACTTCAATAGAAGAGAAGCCACAAAACCCAAAATCTAATTATGCAGTAGTTGGCTTATATTTCTACACTAATGATGTTGTTCAAATTGCCAAAACAATTAAACCCTCTCATAGAGGTGAATTAGAAATAACAACAGTAAATCAAGAGTATTTAAAGAGAAATGACCTAAAAGTACAATTATTGGGTAGAGGTTTCGCTTGGTTAGATACTGGCACACACGATTCCTTAATGGAGGCAGGTCAGTTTATCGAAACCATTGAAAAGAGACAAGGATTAAAGGTGGCTTGTCTGGAAGAAATTGCCTATAATATGAAATATATAGACAAAGCACATTTAAATAAATTAGTACAACCCTTAAAGAAAAATGGCTATGGCCAATATTTATTAAAATTAACTAAATAAAATAATGAAATTTATTAAAACTGCAATACCAGATGTATATATCATAGAGCCCTCAGTTTTTGGAGATGAAAGAGGGTATTTTTTAGAGTCTTTTAATTTAGAGAAATTTAAAGAAAATATATATCCAATAAATTTTGTACAAGACAATGAATCTAAATCTTCTAAAGGAGTCTTAAGGGGGTTGCATTTTCAAAAGCCCCCTTTTGAACAAGCTAAACTGGTAAGATGTATTAAGGGTACTGTAATAGATGTTGCAGTGGATATTAGAAGAGGATCTCCAACGTATGGAAAGCATGTGACAATAGAATTATCTGGAGAAAATAAAAGACAATTATTTGTTCCTAGAGGTTTTGCACATGGCTTTTCTGTATTGAGTGAAAGTGCTGTTTTTGCTTATAAAGTAGATAATAGTTATGCACCAGAATCTGATTCCGGAATTAGATATGATGATAAAGAGTTGAATATAGACTGGGGGTTGTCTGAGGAAGATATTCAGTTATCAGTCAAAGATGAAAATTTATCATTTTTCAAAGATTTTGATTCACCTTTTAAATTTTAAAAACATGAATATATTAGTAACAGGCTCAAATGGCCAGTTGGGTACTGAAATAAAGGATTTAGCTGTAAATTTTACGAAATTTAGTTTCTTTTTCATGGATTTGCCTGAGTTAGATATTTGCAACAGCAGTCAATTAAATATTTTCATTAAAGAAAATAATATAAATACGGTTATAAACTGTGCGGCATATACTGCTGTAGATAAAGCAGAGCAGGATTCAGAGATGGCTAAAAAAGTAAATGCGACAGGTGTTTTAAATCTTGTAAATGCATTAGAAAAAGTAGATGGTAAATTAATTCATATTTCTACAGATTACGTGTTTGATGGAAATAATTTTATTCCATACCAAGAGTTAGATGAAGTAAAGCCAATCGGTGTATATGGTAATACAAAAAGAAGTGGAGAATTGGAAGTGATCAATTCCGCCATTGATGCGATTGTAATTCGAACTTCTTGGTTGTATTCAGCATATGGGAATAATTTTGTAAAAACAATGTTAAGATTAGGGAATGAAAGGGACGAATTAGGAGTGATTTTTGACCAAGTGGGTTCACCAACCAATGCATCTGATTTGGCAAAGACATGTTTAGATATTCTTTCTTATAGTAAAGAAGCTAATATAAATTCTAAAGGAAATCTATATCATTTTTCGAATGAAGGAGTTGCTTCTTGGTATGATTTTTCAATAGCCATTATGACTTTGGGTAAAGTAAATTGTAATGTTAAACCAATTGAGACAAAAGATTATCCAACACCTGCAAAAAGGCCTCATTTTTCGGTGTTAAATAAATCAAAAATTAAAAATGATTTTGAAATTGATATTCCATATTGGAGAGATTCCTTAGCGAAATGTATTTTGAAATTAAACAAAAATTAAACAAAAATTATGAAAAAAAATATATTAATTACGGGAGGCGCTGGATTTATAGGTTCTCATCTAGTGAGATTATTGGTGAATAAATATCCAAATTATGAAATTATTAATATGGATAGTTTAACCTATGCGGGTAATCTAGCAAATCTAAAAGATATAGAAGATAAAGACAATTATACTTTTGTGAAATGTGATATCTGTGATTTAAAGAAAGTAACAGAGGTTTTTCAAGATTATAATATAGACTCAGTAATTCACTTAGCAGCAGAATCGCATGTAGATCGTTCTATTGAAGATCCATTTTCATTTGCACAAACCAATGTTATGGGAACCTTGAGTCTACTGCAAGCGGCAAAAGAATTTTGGAATGCCAATTTTGAGAATAAGTTATTTTACCATGTTTCTACGGATGAAGTCTATGGTTCACTCGGTGAAAAAGGCTTTTTTACAGAAGAAACAGCCTATGACCCACATTCTCCCTATTCGGCATCCAAAGCATCATCAGATCATTTTGTAAGAGCTTTTCATGACACCTATGGATTGCCTACAGTGATATCTAATTGTTCTAATAATTACGGTTCATACCAGTTTCCTGAGAAATTAATTCCATTATTTATTAATAATATAGTAAATAATAAACCATTACCTATATATGGTAAAGGAGAAAATGTGAGGGATTGGCTATTTGTTGATGATCACGCCAGAGCTATTGATGTTATTTTTCACAACGGAAAATTAGGCGATACCTATAATATTGGCGGATTTAATGAATGGAAAAATATTGATTTGATAAAAGTGATGATTAAAACAGTTGATCGATTGCTCGGAAGAGAAGAAGGTACTTCAGAAAAACTAATGACCTATGTTACGGATAGAGCAGGACATGATTTAAGGTATGCAATAGATTCTACAAAATTGAAAGAAGAGTTAGGTTGGGAGCCGTCTTTACAATTTGAAGAAGGTATAGTTAAAACTGTAAAATGGTACTTAGATAATGGAGATTGGTTACTAAATGTAACTTCAGGAGAGTATCAAAAATATTATGAAGCAATGTACAAATAAAGCTTTATTAAAATAATTAAATAAAAATAGATTAAATTTCTTTTAATAAAAGATAGACTTTAAAAATACAAAATGAATCAATTTAAAAAAGCGTTTTATAAAAAGATAAGTTTTAATGAGGATATTTTAAAAAACAAAAATATTTTATCAAACAAAATTTGTGATCAAAATATTTTAGTTATAGGGGGTGCAGGAACAATAGGCTCTAGTTATATCAAACAAATATTGAAATATAAACCTTCAAAAATAACAGTAGTAGACATTAATGAAAACGGGTTAACAGAGTTAACTAGGGATCTAAGGAGCTCTAATTTGTTGGACTATAATCCTGAATATATTACTTATCCAGTAAATTTATTAAGTGATACTTTTGATAAGATTTTTAATTCAGAAACTTGGCAAGTTGTAGCTAATTTTTCAGCTCATAAGCATGTACGTTCTGAAAAAGATAAAATTTCTGTGGAAGCTTTAATTAAAAATAATGTGTATGGAGCTATCAAACTTTTGAATCTTTGTGAGGGAAATCCTCCAAAATATTTTTTTAGCGTATCTACAGATAAAGCAGCTAATCCTGTAAATATTATGGGTGCTTCGAAGAGTTTAATGGAAAAACTAATATTATCAAAAAAGAATGAATTTAGAGTTTCAACAGCTCGATTTGCTAATGTTGCATTTTCTAATGGAAGTTTATTAGATGGGTTTATTTACAGACTAAATAAAAAACAGCCACTTTCGTGCCCAGAAGATATTAAACGTTTTTTTGTTACTCCAGAACAATCTGGTCAAATATGTTTGTTGGCAACATTTTTAGGAAATACTGGAAATATTTTCTTTCCCAAATTAGATTTTCATAAAGATCAAATCTATTTTAAAGAAATTGCCTTAGATTTTCTAAAAGAAAATGGATTTGAACCTGAATTAGTCAAATCAGAAAAAGAAGCGAAAGAATTTGATTTTGATAGCAATCCATTAAAATATCCTATTTATTTTTTCAAGACAGATACTTCAGGAGAAAAAACATACGAAGAATTCTATACAGAAGAGGAAGATTATGAAATTAATAAGTACGACTCTTTAGGATTCATAAATACTCTAGATGTTGTAATATCTTTTGAAGAAGTAGAATCTGATTTTGAGACTGTATTTAATAATTCCAATTCTCAAAAGTCAGATATTGTAAGGAGAATAAAAAAATATGTTCCAGATTTTGAGCATATTGAAACTGGTAAACATTTAGATCAAAAAATGTAAATTATGTATAAATTTTTAAAACGCGGTCTAGATATTATAGTTAGCTTAATTTCATTAATTATTTTATTACCAATTTTTATTCCTATTATTATCATTCTTAGATTTTCAGCTGAAGGAGAAGTTTTTTATTTTCAAGAACGTTATGGTATTTATAATTCAAGATTTCAAATATGGAAATTTGCAACCATGTTAAAAAATTCTATGAATATTGGTACAGGTAGTATTACGCTCCAAAATGACCCAAGGGTTACAAAAATCGGATCTTTTTTAAGAAAAACAAAGATTAATGAACTCCCACAAATCATCAATATCTTAAAAGGTGATATTAGTTTAGTAGGACCTAGACCATTAGTTACCAAAACATTCTCTGCATATACAGCAGAGGTACAATCTAAAATATATAATGTAAAACCAGGTCTTACAGGAATTGGATCTATTATTTTTAGAGATGAAGAGTCTATTATTTCAGCTGTTAAGGATGAAGATCCTCATGAGTTTTACAAACGAGTAATAGCACCTTATAAAGGAGAGTTAGAAATGTGGTATCAGGAACATAATTCCTTCTTTTTAGATTTACAATTAATTTTTATGACAGCTTGGGTAATTTTTTTTCCAACATCAAAATTATATGAAAAATGGTTTAAAGATTTACCAAAGCGTAATTTTTAATTGAAATAAATATATGTATAAAGAAATAAAAAAAGAGATCGAATCTTTTGGATTCAACGTAGTTTCTCATGATTTTGAAAGACCTTGGGGAGGATTTTTAGTGATTGATGAAAGTCAAGCACAAGATTTTTCTAATAAATTCTTTGAAGGCATCGACGTAAACACCTTAAAAATAGGTGGGAAATTGAGTCCAAAAATACTCATTGTAAAACCCAATGCTCGCTTGTCTTGGCAATACCATAACAGGCGTGCAGAAATTTGGCAAGTATACAAAGGCACTGCTGGGATTATTAGAAGTGATTCTGATGAAGAAAATGAGATGAAAGA
>Ga0206129_10001716_pt1 | contig 28984 bp, 29 predicted proteins | sample Helgoland_Spring_8_FD_148616 | JGI IMG/M metagenome (GOLD analysis project Ga0206129, IMG submission 148616) | Pelagic subsurface seawater microbial communities from Kabeltonne, Helgoland, North Sea - Helgoland_Spring_Bloom_20160502_2 | ecosystem: Environmental > Aquatic > Marine > Epipelagic ...
CGATCCAGCTTGTGCCCACGGTCCAATAAAGAAGGAGACTCGCATGAAACTCTATACCCCCGATCTTTGCTTCCGATTTCCTGCCCGGCAGACGGCATGTCTCGGTCTTCTGATCGGCATGGCCGTTGCCGGCGCCGATCCCGCCTATGCCGCCGGCTCCGGCATGCCTTGGGAGGCGCCGCTCACCGCAATCCTGGAATCCATCGAGGGTCCGGTCGCGCGGATCATCGCCGTTATCGTCATCGTCATCACCGGCTTGTCGCTTGCCTTCGGCGAGAGCTCGGGCGGGTTCCGGCGGCTGATCCAGATCGTCTTCGGACTCTCCATCGCTTTTGCCGCGACGAGCTTCTTCCTGTCCTTCTTCTCCTTCGGCGGCGGGGCGCTCATCGCATGAGCCGCGCCACGACAGGCATCGAGGGCTTCGAGATCCCGCTCCATCGCGCGCTGACCGAACCGATCCTGATGGGCGGGGCACCACGCTCGGTCGCTATCTTCAACGGCACGCTGGCGGCCGCTCTGGGACTCGGCCTCCAGCTCTGGCTGGCGGGCCTCGTCGTCTGGATCGTCGGGCACTCGGCTGCCGTCTACGCCGCCCGCAAGGACCCGGCCTTCATGGAGGTGCTGGTCCGCCACATCCGCCACAAGGGGCATCTCACATGTTGAATTTGGCGGAATACCGCAAGCGCCCCGCGCTGCTGGCGGACTATCTGCCGTGGGCCTGCCTCGTCGCGCCCGGCGTTATCCTGAACAAGGATGGCAGCTTCCAGCGCTCGGCGCGCTTCCGCGGTCCCGATCTCGAAAGCGCGACGGAGGCCGAGCTGGTTGCCACCTGCGCGCGGATCAACAATGTGCTGCGCCGTTTTGGTTCCAACTGGGCGCTGTTCTTCGAGGCCGAGCGCCACGCCGCCCGCAATTACCCGCACTCAGACTTTCCCGACCCGGTCTCGCTGCTCGTGGACGAGGAACGGCGTGCGGCATTCGAGCAGACAGAGGCGCTGTTCGAGAGCGGCTATGTCCTGACCTTTGTCTATCTGCCGCCTGCCGAAAACATCGGCCGCGCCGAACAGATGCTGATCGAGAGCGAGGGCGAGAAGCGCGGACTCAACTATCGCGATCATCTCGACGGTTTTATTCAGCAGACCGACCGGGCGCTAGATCTGCTCGGCCAGCTCATGCCCGAGGTCGCGCCGCTCTCCGACGAGGAGACGCTGACCTATCTGCACAACTGCATCTCCAACGAGCACCACCAGATCGCTGTGCCGGAGATCCCGGTCTATCTCGACGCGGTGCTGGTCGACACCTCTCTGACCGGCGGGCTGGCGCCGATACTGGGCGAGGCGCATCTGCGCACGTTGACCGTACTCGGCTTTCCTGGCTCGACCACGCCGGGACTCCTGGATGCCCTGAACCATCTCGGCTTTGAATATCGCTGGATGACGCGCTTCGTGCCGCTCGATAAGGCTGCGGCCGAAAAAGTGATCAAGCGCTATCGGCGGCAGTGGTTCGCCAAGCGCAAGTCGATCGCCGCGATCGTCAAGGAGGTGTTGACCAACGAGCAGTCGGTGCTGGTCGATACCGACGCGGATAACAAGACCGCCGATGCCGACGCGGCGCTTCAGGAGCTCGGCGCCGATCTCGTCTCCTACGGCTATGTCACGACCACCTTCATCGTCTGGGACGAGGACGCCGGCGCCGTGCGCGAAAAGGTGCGCGCGGCGCAGCGGGTCATCGACGGGCGTGGCTTTGCCACCATCGAGGAAAGCGCCAACGCCGTCGAAGCCTGGCTCTCGTCCTTGCCGGGCCATGTCTATGCCAATGTTCGGCAGGCGCCGATCAATACGCTCAATCTCGCACACCTTATGCCGCTGTCGGCCATTTGGGCCGGGCCGGCGCGCAACGACCATCTGGGCGGGCCGCCGCTTCTCACGGTGCGGACCAATGGGACGACGCCGTTCCGGCTCGTAACCCATATCGGCGATGTCGGCCATACGCTCCTGGTCGGTCCCACCGGCGCCGGCAAATCAGTACTCCTGTCGCTGATCGCGCTGCAGTTTCGGCGCTACCCGGACGCGCAGATCACCTTCTTCGACAAGGGCGGATCGGCCCGTGCGGCCGTGCTCGGCATGGGCGGTGATTTTTTCGATCTGGGCGCCGCCAAGGAGGACATGAAGGACGCGCTCGCCTTCCAACCGCTCGCCAAGATCGACCTGACGGGAGAGCGGTCCTTCGCTCAGGACTGGGTGCTTGGACTGCTCGCTCATGAGGGTGTTGCCGTCACGCCAGAGGTCAAGGATGCGGTCTGGTCGGCGCTGTCGAATCTCGCGGCGGCGCCGCCACCGGAACGCACGCTCACCGGTCTCGCGACGCTCCTACAGGTGACGGCGCTCCGGCAAGCGTTGCAGCCCTACACCCTCGAAGGCCCCTATGGCCGGCTGCTAGACGCCGATGACGATCGGCTCACGCTCAGCGACGTTCAGTGCTTCGAGATGGAAGAGCTGATGCATGAGACCGGTGCGGTGCTTCCCGTACTGACATACCTCTTCCATCGGCTCGAAGCCCGCTTCGACGGACGACCGTCGCTGCTGATCCTCGACGAGGCCTGGCTCTTTCTCGACAATCCGGCCTTCGCCGCGCGTATCCGCGAATGGCTGAAGACGCTCCGTAAGCAGAACGTCTCGGTCATCTTCGCCACGCAAGGGCTCTCGGACATCGCCGGCAGCTCGATCGCGCCGGCGATCATCGAAAGTTGTCCCAGTCGCATCTTTCTGCCCAACGACCGGGCGATCGAGCCCCAGGCGAAAGCGGTCTACGAGGCCTTCGGCCTCAACGACCGGCAGATCGAGATCATCGCCCGTGCCGTGGAGAAGCGCGACTACTACTTCCAGTCGCGCCAGGGCAACCGGCTGTTCGACCTTAGTCTTGGACCCGTGGCGCTGGCCTTTACCGGCAGCAGCACCAAGCCCGATCACGCCCTCATGGACGAGCTCCTCGCCGCTCATGGCGAAGAGGAGTTCGCGGATTCCTGGCTGCGCGCCAAGGGCCTCGATTGGGCGGCGGACCTGATCGGTTCGAACCATGCACTGCAAGAGGAGACAGACCATGAAGCGACCGCTTAAGGCGGCTGTGATAGCGGCGTTTATCGGCCTGATTGCCGCACCGGCAGCGTTTGCCGCCGAGGGCTGGCCGCGCTGCTGGCGTGACGATGATTGCTCGGGCTTCTTCCTGAACGTGACGACCAGCCAGGGCAACGCGAAGGTCTCGGTCGGACGGGCCTGCGAAGGACAGTGGCGCCATATCTGGGGCCGGTCCGACGCCCGGAACACCATCCAGCAATGGCTTGAGGGCGACGCGGCCGGTGCGAGCGGCTCGCTCTGCGTTCCGCTCCATCCGGATGTCGACGAAATCCACATCACCTCGACTGGCGGCCACTGCGGCGAGGCCGGGTTTCCCGACATCGCATGGGCCAACGAACCCGGCGCCGATGCAGTGCTGCGGCGCGGCTATGGCGCGGCGGCGTCTGCAACGCTCGAAGGCTGTCATGCGCGGATTGGCAATCCGGAGATCGGCAAGGTCGCCTATGGCGGCGTCGCGCTCCGTTTCGCCGACAGCTACGTCTTCGGCGACAGTTACGCCGAGACGTATTTCTACGGGGTCTATGACGGTTTCGGACCGAGTAGCGTCAAACCGTTCGGCGCCACGGTCGCCGCCATCAGCCAATTCAACACCTACCACTACCGCGTCGAGATTCTGGCGAATGGCCGCGACGGCTGGCGGTGGGGCGATCAAGAGGAGAACGACCGATGAAACATCTCAAGACACAGCTTTTATCGGCCTGCGCCGCTTTGGCGCTCGGCCTGTCTACCGTCACCGTGACCATGACCGTCACGGCGCCGCCGGCGCACGCGATCACCGTCTTCGACCCGGCGAATTACAGCCAGAACCTGCTTACCGCCGTGCGCTCGCTGCAGCAGATCAGCAATCAGATCCAGCAGCTCGCCAATGAAGCGCAGATGCTGGTCAACCAGGCGCAGAACCTGACGAGCCTGCCGATCTCCGTCGCCGGCGACCTGCAAGCCTCGCTACGCGCGGTCGATGCGCTGATCCTGAGCGCGCAAGGCATCGCCTACGATGTGTCCGCGATCGACGCTGAATACCGGCGACTGTTCCCCGAAGAATATGCCGCAACCGTTTCAAATTCGCAGATCATCCAGGACGCGCAAGAAGCGTGGCTGCTGGCCCGCGAAGGCTTCAGGCACAGCCTCCAAGTGCAGGCCGAAGTGGTCGGCCAGGTGCGCACCGACAATGTGACGCTCGATCGTTTGATCGCCGAGAGCCAGGGTTCAATCGGCAATCTGCAAGCGGTTCAGGCCGGCAATCAGCTCACCGCCCTTGCGGCCAAGCAATCGATGCAGCTCCAGAGCTTGCTTGCCGCATCGGCCCGCGCCGAGGCGCTCGAAAGTGCGCGTGCCATCGCCGCCCGGGAGCAAGCTCGTGCCCGCTTCGCCCGCTTCATGGGCGATGGCAGCAGCTACAGCCGCTAGGATGTAAGGGGCACGGGCAATGGATGATGTCGGCGTCATCGATCAGTTCACGGAGACCTTCGTCAGGTACATCGACTCCGGTTTTGGCTTTCTGGGGCCTGACGTCGCGTTTCTGACGACGATCCTGATCGGCATCGACATCACGCTCGCCGGCTTGTTCTGGGCACTCTCCGACGACAAGTCGGTTATTCCGGCACTCATCAAGAAAGTGCTTTATGTCGGCGCCTTCGCCTTCATCCTGAACAACTTCTCCTTTCTCGCCAACGTCATCTTCGACAGCTTCGCCGGGCTCGGATTGCGGGCGAGCAATTCCGCGATCACCGCCGACGACCTGATGCGGCCGGGTTTCGTTGCCAACACCGGCTTCGAAGCCGCTGATCCGCTTCTCCAGGAGGTGAAGGAGCTTCTCGGGCCGATCGCCTTCTTCGAGAACTTCGTCCAGATCGCCGTGCTGATGATCGCCTGGATCATCGTGCTGCTCGCCTTTTTCATCCTGGCGATCCAGCTTTTTATCACCATTCTCGAGTTCAAGTTGACCACCTTGGCGGGCTTCGTCCTGGTGCCCTTCGCGCTCTGGAACAAGACAGCGTTCCTTGCCGAACGCGTGCTCGGCAATGTCGTCGCCGCCGGTATCAAGCTGATGGTGCTCGCCGTCATCGTCGGCATCGGCTCAACCTTGTTCGGGTCGTTCGCCGCGTCGTTCTCGCCTGGCGACATCACCATCGAACAAGCGCTCTCGACCGTGCTTGGCGCGCTGGCGATCTTCATGCTCGGCATCTTCGGCCCTGGCATCGCCGCCGGCCTGGTCTCCGGCGCGCCGCAGCTTGGCGCGGGCGCGGCCGTCGGATCGGTCGCTGGTCTCGCCATTGGCGGGGCTGCCGCCGCCGGCGCCGCAATGGGCGGAGCACGTGCCCTTGGCGCAGGGGCGGGCGCGGCGACCCGAGCGGCGTCTTCGATGGCAGGCGGCGCAAGCGGCGCTTACGGCTTGGCGCGCGCTACTTCCGGCGCGTCCGGCGCGGCGGGTGTGGCAGCCGGGGCTGCCGGTGTCGCCCGTGCCGGCGTCGGCGCCATCGGTCAGGGGGCTCGGAACGTGGCGGACCGCGCCACCTCCGGTGTCCGTCAGTCCTTTTCAGGTGGCCAACGCGGAGCGTTCACCGCGACGGGCGGCTCGCTTCCGAGCGGCGGTGAAGCGTCCGCCGGAGCGACAGCCGCGGCAAGCGGTGCGCCCGACTGGGCGCAGAAGTTGCGGCGCGAACAACGGCTGCGCGAAGGCGCCACCGTTGCCGCCCACACGATCCGTGATGGCGACCGCCCGGCCTCCGGCGAGAACCCCAGATTGAGGGACGACGACTGATGTTCAAACGATCCACCTCGACGTACGGCCAGACACCGGAACCGGAGACGCCTTATCAACGAGCGGCGCAAGTCTGGGACGAGCGCATCGGCTCGGCGCGCGTTCAGGCGAGGAACTGGCGGTTCATGGCCTTCGGGTGCCTGGCGCTTGCCATTGGGCTTTCCGGCGGCGTCATCTGGCAGGCCGGGCGTAGCACGATTACGCCCTATGTGGTCGAAATCGACACACTCGGGCAAACTCGTGCGGTCGGTCCGGCCATTGCCGCCTATGAGCCGACCGACGCCCAGATCGCCTACCATTTGGCGCGCTTCATCGAGAATGTGCGCTCGCTCTCGATCGACCCAATCGTTGTGCGCCAGAACTGGCTGCGCGCCTACGACTACGCCACCGACCGCGCCGCCAACACGCTGAATGACTACGCGCGCGAGAACGATCCGTTTTCGAGGGTCGGCCAGCGCACAGTCACCGTCGAGGTGACCAGCATCGTGCGATCCTCTGGCGACAGCTTCGATGTGCGCTGGCGGGAGCAGCCCTTCGAGAACGGTACGCTCGCCAACACCATCCGCTACACCGCTGTCCTCTCCATCGTCCTGCAGCCGCCCCGCACCGAGGAGGCACTCAGGAAGAACCCGCTCGGCATCTATGTCCACGCCCTCAACTGGAGTCGCGACCTCATCTCGGGAGACAACCCATGAGAAAGATATTCATCGTTGCAGCGCCCTTATTGCTGGCGGCCTGTGCCACAAAGCAATTGCCGCCCGAGATCAGTTACGACACGGAAGACTTCGATGCCGCAACGCTCGCTGCCGAGCCGCCGCGTCCCGTCGAGATCGTCACCGTGCCTGAGCCGTTGCCCCTGCCGGGTCAGCTTATGCCGGTTCCAAGGGAATGGCAGCCGCCTGCGGAGGACACGCGGCCACCGGAAGAGCGCGTCACGGAAGCCAACACTGCCGCCGCGGTCGAGCCGAGCATGGACGGCTATATCAACGCGATCCAGGTCTATCCCTATACGCAAGGCGCGCTCTACCAGCTCTATACCTCACCCGGGAACGTCAGCAACATCGCGCTCCAGCCGGGGGAGAAGATCGTCGCCGTCTCGGCCGGCGACACCGTTCGCTGGGTGATCGGCGACACGGTCAGCGGTTCCGGCGCGGCGGCGCAAGCCCATGTGCTGGTCAAACCCATCGCCGAAGGTCTGCGTACCAACCTCGTCATCATCACCGACCGGCGCGCCTATCACCTGGAGCTTACCAGCACGCCCGAGACCTATATGGCCTCGGTTTCCTGGCATTATCCGCGCGATGAGCTTCTGGCGCTCACGCGCCGTAATATCGCAGCCGAACAGGCCGCCGACCGCGTAATCGACCGCGGGCTCGATATCGACAATTTGCGCTTCCGCTACGCTATCAGCGGCGACAATCCGCCATGGCGGCCGGTGCGGGTCTTCGATGACACCCACAAGGTCTATATCCAGTTCCCGGCGCGCCTCGACCAGGGCGAGGCGCCGCCTCTGTTTGTCGTCGGGCCGGACGGTGAGAACCAGCTCGTCAACTACCGGGTGCGCGGCCGCTATTACATCGTCGACCGGCTCTTCGCCGCCGCCGAGCTGCGGCTCGGCGAAGACCCGCAGCAGGTCGTGCGCATCACACGGACCGACGGCCGTCCCGCCGCGTCGAGCGGGCCCCGGACCGGCGACATCGAGGTCAGCCAACACCGAATTCTGGACCGTGAGGACCGCTGATGACGCCATCACGGTCAGACGATCCGTCGATCCCAGATCCACCTCAGGCGAGCACGCCAAAGGTCGATCCGGAAGATCTGATGCTGCGCGCGGCGCCGCGTCCGGTCACGCGGATCAACCGGCGTGTGCTGATCGCACTCTCCGGAACCGGGCTGCTCCTGATTCTTGGCGCGACTATCTTCGCCCTCGACCCGCCGCGCCTGTTCGACCGCGACGACACCGGACGCGAGCTCTATCGGACCGAGAACAATCCGACGCCCGATGGCCTCGAAGCACTACCGCGCCGGTACAGCGACATCGCGCGGCCGCCGGTCGAACTGGGCCCGCCGCTGCCCGGCGATATTGGCCCGGCGGTTGTCAACGCCGAGCGGGAGTTGGCGATCGGGCCGACGCCAGACTTGCCGTTCCGTCCGAGCCCGGAAGATGACGCGGCGCGCGCCGAGCGCATTCGGCAAGCGCGGCTCGCCCAGCAGGGCCGCGAGTCCGGGGTATTTTTCCAACTCACCTCGAGGATGGCGGGTGTCGCTCAGGCAGACGTCTCGGGAACGGGAATACCTACCGCGCCCGGAACGGCACCCGCCGATCGCAACCCCTTCGAGGTCGCCAGCGCGGGCGAAGCGGGCGGCCCGTTGGAACTGGACCTTGAGAACGACCAGAACCTGCAAGGCCGGAAGCTCGACTTCCTCGACAGGCAAGTCGACGCGGCCATTTACAATCCGCATGCGTTGCAGGACCCGGCGTCGCCCTATCAGGTGATGGCGGGGACCGTCATCTCCGCCAGCCTCGTCACCGGCATCAATTCCGATCTGCCGGGCCGCGTGATCGCGCAAGTGACCGAGAACATCTACGACACGGTCTCGGGAACCTATCTTCTGATCCCGCAAGGCTCCCGCGTCATCGGAACCTATGACAGCGTCATCGCCTTCAGCCAGGACCGCGCGCTCGTGATCTGGCAGCGGATCATCATGCCGAATGGCTCGTCCGTCGTGATCGAGAACCTGCCGGCGACTGACGTGGCTGGTTATGCTGGGCTCGAGGACGAGGTGAACTTCCACACCTGGCGGCTCCTCAAGGGTATCGTCCTGTCCACGCTGCTCGGGGTCGGCACCGAACTGACCTTCGGCGACGAGGAAAGCGATCTCGTCACGGCGATCCGTGAGTCCACTCAGGACAACGCCAATCAGGTCGGCCAGCGTATCACCGAGCGCAACCTCAATATCCAGCCCACCATCACCATCCGTCCCGGATGGCCGCTCCGCATCATCGTCAACAAGGACCTTGTGCTGCGGCCTTACCGCGACCTGGGAGTGATCCGATGACCTTGAAGCTCGACAAGCTCCCCGATCGGGCGAGTGTCAAAATTACCTTTACGGCCGACGCCGATCTGAAGGCGGCGCTCAATGACTATGCCGAGATCTATCGGCGCGCCTACGGCCAGAAGGAAAGCGTCGCCGATCTCATTCCCTTCATGCTGGAGGCATTCATGAACGCCGATCCCGGTTTCAAACGGGCGCGCAAAGAACTCGACGATGCGCGCCCATCCCCAACTGCAACCCAAGCAAAGGAGACCTGAACCATGGCTACAATTGGAAGCTTTACGGCCGGCAAGGACGGCTATGTTGGAATAATCCGCACCCTGACGGTCAACGTCAAAGCCAGGATCGTCGCGAATGACAGCAAGAAGAGCGACGGCGCACCGGACTTCCGCGTCTATGCAGGCCGCGCCGAACTCGGCGCGGCCTGGAAGGCACAGACCAACGGCGAGGAGCCACGCGACTATCTGAGCGTGCAACTCGACGACCCGAGCTTCCCCGAGCCTATCCGAGCGGCGCTGTTCGAGGAGGAAGGTGCGGCTTGGCTCGTCTGGAACCGGCGGGAGGGGTAGGTTGCGCCTACTGGGCGAATTAACCTTTGCGTAAGTATCGCTGTGTGATATAAAACCTTATACTATAGGAACTATACTATGAGGTTTTGTATCAATGGCCCGACCTCGCTCCCAGCGCCAGAGCGCTTATGCCCTTCTGAAAAAGCGCGGAATCATGCGGCTCGCCGAGCTACGCAGCGCCGGCGTCACCGCGGCAACGGTCAGTCGTATGGAGCGGGATGGGGAGGTTATTCGGCTCTCACGGGGGCTATACCAACTCCCCGACGCCCAGCTTGATGTGAGCCATAGCCTCGCAGAAGCCGCCAAACGGACGCCTAAAGGCGTCGTTTGCCTCGTTTCCGCTCTCGCATTTCACGGCCTGACCGATCAACTGCCGAGGAAGGTCTGGTTGGCCATAGGCCAGAAAAACTGGACTCCAAAGCCTGATGGCGCGCCCATTCGCGTCATTCGCTTCACTGAAAGCCTGCTCGCCGAAGGAGTCGAGATCCACATGATCGAGGGCGTCCCCGTGAAGGTGTTCGGGGTGGCCAAGACCGTCGCGGATTGCTTCAGACACCGAAACAAGGTTGGTCTTTCGGTCGCCATCGAAGGTCTCCAGGAGGCGCTGCGCCAGCGCAAGGCGACGCCGGCGGAGATCGCCCGGGACGCCGAGCGGGGAGGCGTTTCAACGGTGATCCGGCCCTATCTCGAAGCGCTGACCGCCAATGCCTAAAGAGATCAAGAACATTGGCGCGTCGGTGCGCACCCGCCTTCTGAACTTTTCCAAGGCCAGCGGCCAGAGTTTCGACTTGGTGCTGACGCGCTTTGCGCTTGAGCGCCTTCTCTTCCGGCTCAGCCAGTCTAGTTACGCAGATCGGTTTGTGCTGAAGGGCGCGATGCTGCTGATGAGTTGGTTCGACGAGCCGTATCGCGGCACGCGCGATCTCGACTTGCTCGGTCTCGGGGACCCAAACCCCGATGCCATGCTCGCGACCTTTCGGGAAATCCTGGAGCAAGACGCCAATGATGGCGTTGTGTTCGACGCAGACTCCCTTCGAGTCGATCGCATCCGCGAGGAACTCGAATATGGTGGCCTGCGGCTCGGTACGACAGCATCGATCAGTGGCGCACGGATCAATCTGACGATCGACATCGGGTTCGGCGATGCGCTGGAGCCCGGCGTCGAACTTGTCGAATATCCGGTCATGCTCGACCTTCCGGCGCCGCGGCTGCGCGCCTATGCGCGGGAGACGGTCATCGCTGAAAAGTTCCAGGCCATGGTCGCCTTGGGCCGCGCGAACAGCCGGATGAAGGATTTCTACGATATCTGGATTCTCAGCCGGTCGTTCGCGTTCGATAACGACAGGCTCGCCCGTGCGATTGCCGCTACCTTTGCCCGACGCGGAACGGAAATTCCGGCCGAGGTGCCCGATGCGCTCACCCCGGCCTTTGCCGCTGACGAGCAGAAGCAAAAGCAATGGCGGGCCTTCGTCGAAGACGTCGCGCTTGATCCTGGGGATTTGGCCAACGTGATTGAGGACATTGCTGCTTTCCTTATGCCTCAGGCCGCTGTGGCAGCTAAGGGGGACGCGCCAAGTGACACTATATAAGACGTGGTGTGAGACCACGAAGGAGAAGAATGCGCGAAAGCGGTATTTGACGTTGGTTGAAAGGGCCGGAGGTCGCGACGAAATTCGCGAATCCCTCGCTGAGACGATGCGGTCACATTATGATCGTCTTGAACGCATAGCCGATGACGTAGCGCGTCTCGGATATGCTGCGGCCGCGAAAATTCTAAGTTCAGAAATGCCCCAGACGCCGACGTCACGGTCAGGCGATCTGGGTGAGATCCTGGCGACCGAATTGGTCGAAGAGGAAATCGGGCTTAGCGTTCCCGTTCGCCGCCTGCGTTACAAGGACGGCCGCAACATGGCCCTTCGTGGAGACGATTTCATCGGTGCGGGATATGGCACTGACGATGATAAGCTGTGGCTCCTCAAAGGCGAGGCAAAGAGTAACAAGACCCTCGGAAAGACCACAATTACCAAAGCGCGGAAGGTCCTTAACCGGGACAATGGCCGCTGCACCCCGGACTCGCTGCTCTTTGTCGCCAATCGACTGCTCGAAAGTGATGACGGTGGTGACGTCGAGCTAGGCCGGGCCATTCGTGACGAGGTCGGAATCAATTCTCTTCGGCCCGGCCGCATTGACCATATGTTGTTCACGGTGTCCGGCAATGCGCCCCCTGCCGCTCTTAAGGAGGATCTCGAAACAGCAAGCGCAAACCGGGATCAGTATGTCGTGAATCTCCGGATCGAGGACCATCAGGAGTTTATCGCGGAGATGTACAAGGAGGCGGAAGACCTTGGAGACGGTTGAAGAACTCCATACGTTTCTCGAGACTGCTACCGAAGAGGGTGTGTGGGGTCGGCTTTTGTATCGTGGGACGGCGTGGTCGCTAATGCGAACCAATGGCGTCCTTCCAATCAATGCGTCGCCACTTGGCGCGACGATTGACACCGATTTGGCGGAACATGGTTTCGCTCTTTTGCGTGCGGCAATGGCGCTTCGGGCGCGCGAGGGGCCCTCGGAACTGACGAGCAAGGCATTTGAGCAAGCCGCAAAAGCGTTTGAAGCCTTGGTTCGGAACGCCGACCCTGAAGCCGAGGACCGAGGCTTTCGCAGGACCATCGCCGCGGCCGCGTATCACTTGGCCGGTTTCTCGGCTGTCGCCTATTCACTCTTCAACGAAGCGTTGGAGGATATGAACGTCGCGCCCGGTGAGGTCGCCGTAATGTTTTTGATCCTTCGCGATCTCGATCGGCTCCGGGCTTTCGTCCGCGACTGGCTGACTGCCGACGAGCACGGCGATACTCAACTATCCGGCGCGATCGTGCAGGACGAGGTTGATCTCGACAATGCAGTTGCGGTGGTTTTGAACACAACGATCTGCCGGGCCTTGGCATACTTCGATTTCGCGCTTCAAACCGGAGAGACCGAGCCGATCGAGAGCGCGCGCGAACTTTTGGCGACAGGGGTTCGCTTGGCTGACAACGCCGAGAACGTGCCTCTTTGGTGGATCACGAACATCTGTAGCCATCTCATCGATGATCTGTGGTCGCATTCTCTTCATCAGAATCTACCAATCGAGCCGCCAGATGGCGCTACTGCGAAGTATGCGGAATTACGAAAGCTGTTCATCGGCTCTTTGTACACACGGAAGAACGCGGAGGTCGAATTATGGCCTTCGCAGAGGGAGGCTGCGCGACGGTCGACCGACCTGACCGACGATCTTGTCGTCGCGCTCCCAACCAGTGCCGGGAAAACCCGCGTCGCCGAAATCGCCGCCCTGATGACGCTTTCGTGCGATCAGCGGGTGCTGATTGTAACGCCCCTTCGCGCGCTTTCTGCCCAGACGGAACGATCCTTCAGGAAGACCTTCGCGCCGCTCGGCTTCAGTGTGTCATCGCTTTATGGGGCCAGTGGCCTCTCATCCGGCGACGAAGACGTGCTCCGTTCCAGGGAGATCATCATCGCGACCCCGGAGAAGCTCGACTTCGCGCTGAGAAACGATCCCAGCCTTATCGATGACGTCGGACTGATTGTCCTAGACGAAGGGCACATGATCGGTCCCAGTGAGCGCGAGATCCGCTACGAGACGCTCGTCCAGCGCCTTCTTCGTCGGGCGGATGCGGCTGACCGGCGGATCGTATGCCTCTCGGCGATTCTACCGAGCGGCGATGAACTTGATGACTTGACTGCCTGGATACGCCGCGACGAACCGGGCGAGCCGATACGGTCAAAGTGGCGCCCCACGCGGCAACGGTTCGGCGCGCTGACATGGGACGGAAAAGCGGCGCGATTATCGTTAGACCTAAGCCGCGACGGACCGTTTCTCGATGGTTTCGTCAAGGAGAAGCCCGCGCGCGGCAAGGAGAAGAATCCGTATCCCCGCAAGGCCAGTCATCTCGCCTTGTTTGCAGCGTGGGAGTTTGCTGGCCAGGGTAAGCGTACGCTGATTTTTTCCACTCAGGCGAACTGGGTCGAATCCTATGGCAAGAGCGTAGTCGACTTGTGCAAGCGCGGCTATCTGGAGTCGCTTTTAGACGACGAAGCGGCGGTTGCGCGGGCTCTCGAGGTTGGGACGGAATGGCTTGGCAAAGACCATCCCGCCGTTGCCTGTCTGAAGCTCGGCGTGGCGATCCACCATGGTCGGCTTCCGAGTCCGTTCCTTCGGGAGTTGGAGATTTTGCTATCCGAAGGCTCGCTCAAGGTGATCGTTGCCTCGCCGACGCTGGCGCAGGGCCTCAACCTCAATGCTGCGGTTCTTTTGGTACCAGCACTCTACCGGGCTGGAGAGCTCATCAAGGGCGAAGAGTTTGCCAATGTCGCAGGGCGCGCAGGCAGAGCATTTGTAGATGTCGAAGGCCTCATCGTCCATGTCATGTTTGACAGGATCCGTTGGCGAAGACGCATCTGGCGCTCACTGGTTCGATCCGCGAAGGAGCGCACCCTGAAGAGCGGGCTTATCCAGATCGTGGCCGAGATTATCGAGCGTCTAACCCGCGAAGGTGTTCTCGAACGCTCCGACGCTTGGGAATATCTTGCGAACTCCAGAGAGGCATGGAAATCGGAGGACGAAGAGGCGGCATTAGAGGCGGCAACTGCTGACGAATCCGATGAGGATGAAGACGACGACCAGGAAGAAACCATCGATGAAGAACCGCTGTCACAACTCATTGAACGGCTGGACGCAACAGTTTTCGGGCTCATAGAAGCACTGGACGCTGATCAAGTGGACCTTCCACAGCTTCTTGACGAGTCGCTGCAGGGATCGCTTTGGGCGCGGCAGATTGAGCGTGAAGGTGGTGATGCGGAAGTCGCGCACAAGAAAGTGCTCAAGGCACGCGCACGCCTGATCTGGTCAAGCACGACACCTCAAGCCCGACGTGGACATTTCGCCATGGGAGTTGGCCTCGAAGCCGGGTTGGCAATCGATGCAATGGCCGATGAACTTGGCGAGTTGCTTGATCGCGCAGATTTGGCGGCGTTGCCGGGTGATGAAGAGGAACTCACCGAAGCCTTGGCAGGATTGGCAGAGCGGCTTTTGGTCATGCGGCCGTTCATTCCCGACACGAGAAACGCGCTGCCGCCGAACTGGAAAGACGTCCTTTCGGCTTGGGTCTCCGGAGCGGACGTGGAAAAAATTGGTGCACAGAACATGAAGGTCGTTGAGGACGCGTTCATGTACCGGCTGGTATGGGCGCTCGAGGCTGTCCGGACGCGGCGCGCCAGCCTCGGTTGGTCACCCGATATCATCGCTGGCGGCGGTGCTGCGGCGCTTGAAACCGGTGTGCCGCAGTTCATGATGTCGATTCTCATTCGCGCAGGCTTGCCCTCGCGGCGGGCTGCTATGGCCGCTGTGAAGAGCGCCAATCCGGTGTTCACGACACCGGCGGAAATGAGGGCGTGGCTCGAAAGTAATGAGATAGCGGCTTTCACAGATCAGGGAGATTGGCCGACCCCTGAGACCGCGACGCTTTGGGCTCGGTTTCGCGCCGAAGCGCTCAGTGGTGGAATCCAGAAGTGGAACATTGCGTCCTTCAAGCGGCTACTTGATCTGTCCCCCGGCGCGATCGCTCCTCCTCGAGGATTCTACCGCGTCCTCACAGATGCAGACGAGGAAGGGCGCACTTGGCTCTCATCGGCGGATTATCAACCCGTTGCACCATTCAAAAAGGCTGCGATTGATCCGAAACCGAGCCTGTTCTCAGGCACGTTAACCGGCGATACGAAAGTTGTTGAAGCGTTACGGATTGGTCGCGGAACGGCGCGCTGGCCGCGAGCAAACGACCCGTAACGTGGTATTTCGATACGAATAGGTATGGCATCGCTTTTCCGTGGCGGGAGATGGCTACCATTGGAAGGTTCACAGCCGTTGCGGACGGCTACACCGGAACGATCCGCACCCTGACCGTCAACGTGAAGGCGAAGATCGTCGCCAACGACGCCTGGAAGAGCGAGGGCGCGCCGGATTTCCGCCTAGTCTAGGGGCCGTCGACTTCGGGGATCAGCGACCCAACCTCGGTCAGGCTGTCCAGGAATCCTTCGACCGCGAGAAAATAATTCTCTATGCCCTGCATGGTGTCGCGGAGCGATATCAGATCCAGCATCTCGAGCTCGGTGCTGAACGGCTGTCCCCGCCGGCGGGTCGGATAGCGGAAGGCATCCGAGGTGGAATCGATCTTGGCAAATTCGGCGACGCATTGCTCGACCGCGCCGGTGCCCCGGTCCTTGGAGGTCTCTCCGCCCACGGCGCCAAGCAACTTCCGGTAGTCGCGCCAAAGGTCTTCGAGTCTGTGATGGGTCCAGGATGAGGTGAGGTCGCCAAGCGGTCCGTACTGCTGAAGGACAGACTTGAGCGTCAACTCCAGGTAATGCCGGTAGCAGAAGACGATCGGATAGACCAGTTTCCGCCGCCGCCACGCCTGCGCTTCCGCTTGCTCGACGAGCAGATCGGCGGCGAGCTTGTAGCCGCCGGTAAGATGATAGAGTCGTTCTTCCGGATGGCGGCTGAGGAAAGCCCCGTAGGCGGGCTGTTCGGCGCTGAACAGCCTGTCGCCGATAGCCGGCCACCTGAAGTCCTCTTCGAGGAGATCGCTGAAGGACGAGGTACTCATATGGCTTCGCATCCTCCTGTCCGTCACGACGCGGCCAGGCGCTCTTCGAGCGATTTCACCGCCTTCACCGCCTGTTTTCCAAGCGCGGTATCGTCAGCAAAACCCTTGATCAGTCCCAGGTCCGTGCTGTCACCATGACGGGCAAGCACGTCCATGGCGAGCGTCATGTCTTGCCGGCGGTCGAAATCGGAATAGTGCTGGAAATAGCCGGTCTGACTGTCGGCATCTCGTAACGCACGGCGGCAGATATCGGCGATTTCGTTTGAAAATCGGCCCAGAATGGAGCGCTCTACCGGTGCCTTGCCCGGAAGCCGCTGCGTTCCTTCGATGAGCGCATGTTCGCAGTGCCGGATCACGTTCAGTGCCGTATTGAAGCCGTCTCTGGCAAGTGTCCGCAGCGCGGTATCGCAAGCCTGCCGCTTCCCCTTCTCATCGAGGTCGGCGCGGTTGCACCAGTAGAGGATGGTGCCACAGGCGCTCAGCGCCTGCGTCGGTGGGTCGATGGCATCGCCGGGTCGGTCCGGCGGGGGGCATCCCAAGCGCGCGAGCACGATTTGGGAGATGACGAAGACGGCAATCGCATCCTGCGGCATGAAGCAGTCCTTCGGCGGCAAAGCCGTCCAGCGGGCGATGCTGCTCCCGACGTCCGGGTCGCCGAACGACGCCAGCTCCATGAGAAGCGGGCCGAGGAAGGATGCCGTGTCGTCTGCGCCTTCTGCAGCCATGGTGAACAGTGCCTTTCGCTCTTCCTCAGATAGGTCGGTGATGACCTCGCAATAGGCGCCGGCATAGGGGTGATCGAACTGCGCGGAATGGAGACTGTAGGCTAGGGCCTGCCGGTCTATATCCTTGGGATCGGCAAGGCATTGCTCTACCTGTTCGCGGACCACAGTCATATGTTCGCGCTCGGAGTCCTCGAGCGCGCCGAGACCCTGCAGCGCTTCCACGATCATGCTTGAGATGAAGATGTGCCCGGGGTCGGGCAGCGCTTCGAGGGCGGCGATTAGCGCCGCGCGATCTTCGTCGCTCGCCGACTGCGACATCTGCGCCGCGTCCAACAGGTCCAGCCGGAGGTGGTAGGGCGCCGTCGGCCAATGCGTCTCGATGGTCTCCACAATCAGGCGCGCGGCGATCCCAGTCCCGCGGGTCAACGTCAAGAGTAAATAGAGCTGGCCCGGCGACAGATGGCCCGCCGCCAGCCGTCGTTCGATTGTTCGCGCTACCGTCTCGCTTGCGGTCCGGAAAAGGCCGCCATGCAGGCCCGAGCAGATCCGTGTGATGCCCGGCGTCGCGCCGGATTGGCCGACATAAGCGTTTGCGAAGAGGCCGCTCCGAAGGGCTACCTTGCGCTCGCGGGCCTCCACCCGCAACCGGCCCATCTCTTCCGCGATCCGCCGGTCCAGGGCATCGATGGTCTCAAGCGCCGCGTCCGAGTGGTGCCCCTCCACCATCCGTTGCGGCATCGCCGCCAGGAGGGCGCGCTCCCATGGCGTCCATGCCGTCAAGGTCGATTCGTCGAATGCGACGCCGTTCCAGCCTTTTTCGGTAACGTGAAACCGGACCCCCGCAGCCTCGCTGCGCAGCCGGCCCCACAGCGCGGCGCCTAGCCGTACCGCCCACGTCTGCGCTGACGCGCCGCACACTCCGGCCAAGCAGGCCGTTGCAGTGGCGCCGTCCGTCACGCCGGCCAATACGGCAGCAAGCAGCGTGTCGTCGTCGATCGCCCCAACGATCAATGCCTTGCGACCGTCGTTTCGTGGCGCGGCGAGCGCGCGCAGCACCTTTTCCGGGTCACCGGCGGCATGCCGCAGGACATACTCCGCGGCAAAGGCGTCGAGAAACAGTTCGTGCACGAAACTGACGCGATCGCCGCGTCGGGTCAGCAACCCCGCCGCATGGAGACGGTCTGCGAGTATGGACGGCTTATGGTGATCTTCCAGGAAACGGTCGAGATCACGGTTTGAAAGGCTGAACGCGATCCGTTCTGAAAGCCACCCCGCTATCCGCGAGAGCAGAGCGATGCCATCGGTCGCGGCTTCGGCCAGGCGTTTGCGCGCGAACAAGTCGAACAATGCGTATCGGCTCTTCCCGCCACCGAGGTCCCGACCCACCTCGCCAATGAGACGTGCCTCCAGCCCGGTGGTCACCGAGTCGAGCAACGGTTCGAGTTGCTCGGGGAGCGTATCGCCGCCCGTGACGTTCAGCGCGATAGCGGTCTTTGTTTCTGGCGCGGCCGGTGCGACCGTGATCGCGTGCAACGTCAGCAGGTCGCTTCGCGCGACCGGGCATTGCGACGTGATGAGGAGGTTGGCCTCGTAGACCCGTGCCAGTGCGGCTAGGCCGCGACTGAGCGACGGTTGTTCGGACGGGGCGCATTCGTTGTAGCCGTCGACGACGAACAGCAGCGGTCGGTTCGCGAGCCGTGCCGCACCCAGCACCGTCGTCGCGGTCCGGCCGATCAGCAACCCGACCTCGCGATCGAGGAGCCTATTGAGGCTGCCGGCATAGTCCCTGATGGGGAGTGTGACCGCAACGCCGCCATGGGCGGCAAAGGCACAGCCCGCCTGACCGGCCAACAGGGTCTTGCCGCATCCCGACGGTCCTTGGACCAAATACTCGGCCTGCCCTTCAGCGATTCGATGGATCACGTCGTCGGACGAGATGGAGTCTTCACCTGCCCGGCACGGGAAAGGGACCACGGTGACCGGATCGGCGTAGGTGTGCTCGTAAGCCGCCGAATATTGCCGGAGGAGTGCTTCGGCCTCGGCCAGGGATCGATCGCACGCCGTCGCCACTGACGAGACAGATGTTAGCCTCAAATGCGTTGCGAAGGCGCGCCAGCGTTCGATCGGCCACGCACTTCTTTGCGTGGATCGGAGCAGAACCTCCAGGCCGTCCAGTCCGGTTACCGACACCTTGAAATCCCCGGGAAATGGCACCGAGCCCAGCGGAATAGCAGGCACGAAAACGACGGCCGCACCGGGGTATGGTGCATCGCTTCCGTTGAAGGCGCCCATGGCATCTCGCACCGCAAGGGCCGCTTCGCGTGTTTGCAGGTAGGGGTTTCGAAAGTTCTTCCACTGGCCCGATGCCAGCCGTACCCTCCACGGTCCGTTCTCGCCGCCCTCGACGGGGCGATTGAACGCCTTGGCCTCAATGACCAGGGCTAGCGAACCTGTCGCCACTAGGGCATCGATCTGTTGCCCATCGATGCTAACGTTGGCAAGGATAATCGCGGGTTGCCGTGCGGCGCCGAGCAGGTGTACGAGCCGCTCCAGGACGGCCCGTTCGGATGCGTATCGGACGGAATCGCCGACATAAATCTCTATTTGGTTCCTGTCATGTCGCGACACGGGTCCTCCGACTGCCTGTTGTTGAGGCTGATGTCGGGCGAATTGTGAGCATCTACTTCACCTACTTTTGTAGAGTCCTTCCCGCTCAACGGTTCGGCAAGGGAAATTGCGCCCGTCCGGCCTCGCGGCCGGTCACCTGGAGCGACACGCGCAGCACTGCCGACGAATGGACGCGGGTGCGGACCCTGTTTGATGGCGAGTGACCCGTTGCGCGTGGCGGCCTGAGGGCCGCCGCCCGCTCTATTTCTGGATAGCTCAGCCAGTCAACGTGAGTTTGTCGTTGTCGCCGACCTCGATGGGGCCTTTCCACGCATCGGCCAATACGCCCTCGCCCAGCTCCAGGAGTTCGGGTGTGCAGTACGAGTCTGGATCGAGCGAGGTCAAGAACATGCAGATGGGCGCCATCAGCGGCTTTGAGAGCTCCTCGAACGTAATCAGAATTTTGACCTCAAGGTGACGTTGGCGATTCGCGAAGCCGGCGCGAAGTTGACTCTTCGTACCATTGTCGAACTCGATGGTCACACCGTGCATCAGCGCGATGGCGTAGAGGGTCAGGAAGGTCTTCGCGCCATCAAGCGAAGCTGCTTCCGGCTTCGGGACGATAGCGTTCTGAACCAACACATCGCGAAACTCGTTGAACAACTGGTCGTCGCTGAACGCGGGCTTCCATATGAAGCGGTCTCCGAGGTAGCTGAGGACATCGGCTTCCTGATCGGTTAGCGTCTCGTTGCGCGCGAACTTCTTCAGGCCACTTTCGAGCCGCCGCCGTACAGTCGGTCGCCGGAGCCCGCAGCCCTGCTTGAGTTGCATATCGGATGCCAGCCGAAGATTGGCGCGCGCTGCGCGGGAGATGTCGGACTTCGACGGCTTTCGCCCGCGCATGGGGAGGCTCCACACATCGACGCTGGTGAATACGTCACGGGCTGTTTGGGTGACTGGGCCTTTATGGCGCTCACCGCGATGGGCCACGAAGTCGCCGATTTCGCGTACGCTCATCCGACCGCCGTCTCGGTCCCGTAGGCCAAGGAACAGGCGATCCAAGTCCTCGACTCGGTGACGACCCGATGCGAGGCGTTGTGCCCGTATCCTGAGATCGTCATCGAGCACTTAGGCCTCCAAGACTACCGGCGAGGGACAGGATATCGGTTCCGAGTTTGGTATCGTACTTTCTGTCCAACTTGGCCTGTAGCGCCAGATTGACGAACTGCTTCTCCGCGATGATCTCGTCCGCGTACGGGACAACCGCGCAGAAGGACTGCATGTCCCTGAAATCGTTTTCTTCGATGGAGCGTGCCTGCGCTTCGAGTCTCAGCGCGATTTCGCGTTCGACATAGTAGGTCGGCACGTCTTCGATGATTCTGCGTGCGACCTTGTCGCCAATATCGCTGACCGTCTTCCAGGAAAATCCCGCCCTGTTCGCGAACTTTAGGATGAGGTCGATCTCGTCGATCATGAGCAAGGCGCTCTGGATTCGCCGGCGCATGGCGAGGCTTTCACCCGCATGCTGACGGCGCCTTTGTTCGATCCGCCGACGCAAGTCATCTGAACCGCGTGAGAAGTTCAGTACGGCAGTAGTGCGAATCTTTTCCGGGGTTGCCATGAGGTAATCGTAAAGCGAGCGGGCTGGCTCCTTGCGGACAAAGCCGACAGCTTCCTCGGAGATTGTGGCGCCGAGGCGTTCATCGTCCCAGTCAGCGAACGCCTCGAAGAACACGTCGGACAGGAACCAGTCTGTGGCGCGAAGCGTCGGATTGTGCTCGTGAGCGGCCCGCAAGAAGTCGCCCAACTCGGCCTCAAGCCCATGATGGCGGCCCCGAAACACCCACCCCTGGCTCGCCGTGGCCTGCAATATCGCAAGATCGTGGCGTTGCTCTGGATCGTTCCTCTTCTGAGTCTCGTAAATGTTCGCTGCCGTGAGGGGGAGGACTAGACGGCTGGCCTCCACTTCGAAAGAGATTGCTGTCAACAGTCTATGCTGTGCCGGATGGTCGGACGGATATTTCACGGCCCGCGCCAACTCGATCCATTTGTTCTGATCGAGATAGATGACATAAGGGCGAGCGCGCATCGAATGATCTACAGGCCGCGCGTCTTCAGGAACTCTTCCCAGAAGCGGATCGCCTCGTTGCAGATATCTATGTACAGGCGGAAACCGTCGGGGCCGGTCAGCTTGTGCGTCTCCGTCCGAACATCGAGATAGGCGATTTCGTCGTCTTCTATCTGGGTTCGGATGTTGAACACCGTGGAGAATTTTCGAAGGCGGGTAATGAAATCCTCCGCATATCGGGTGTCTTCGATGATGTAGTTCACGGGCCCTACGGCAGCCGTTTCCGCGCCCGACCCCCGCAAATGGAGGACACGGTGTTTTGCGGCATTGCAGAGATCGGCCAGCAGTTGCATGGCGGGACATTGTTGCCGGACCCAGGCGTCCCATCGTCCAGCATCCTGATGGTCGGGCCAATCGGTCGTGTTCCCCTGGACATGGAGGCGGTGTACCCAGTCCTCCACGTGGGAGAGCGTGATCGCGAGATTGAGAGCATGGTCCGTTTTGGCCACGGCGTCGGCTTCGGCCAGGAAGCGATCTCGTTCGCGCCGCGCCTTGTCGAGCCAGTCACCAACCGTCGCCAGTCCGAACAGGAGAGACTGAGTTTGCTCAGGAGTTTCGGCGATCCTGTTCACTTGCGTTTCCGCCGGATCGCACTGTGCAGCCATCCGAGCGCCGTCGGAACACTGGCCCAGGCTTCGAGACCGAATTCCGCGTAGGCCACAGCTTCTTCTTCCGAGCCGTAGGCGACCGAGGTCAAGGTCTGGTCAAACAGCGGTGGAGATGAGGATAACAGCATCGCCGGAACATGCGGATTGACTGCCATGGCCGCATCCAAGGCCTCGTCGGCGCCCACGCCCCGGCGCACGCAGTCGAGGCAATAGGCGTAGAGATACTCAGTACGAGCCTCGCCGCGGTACTTTCGCAGGAGCTTTTCCACGCGCGACCAGTTGCTAAGAACGGGGTGCCATGCCAAAGCCAGATACCGGATGCCTTGATTGTCGTTCGGGTTGAGCCGAAGCATGCGATCTGCCAATCGAGCCGCTTCTTCTCTGTCGCCACGAGCCCACAGAACGAGCGCCAAATTGTGCAACGCTCGCATAAAGGGCCGTGTCTCCAAATGCGCCCAAAAAAAATCGCGGGGCGGCCTTCCGACATACTCCCGCCACAGAGTTTTGCCCCGATGTATAGCCTCGCGGAGGAGTGCGATCCTTTCGGCATCGGTCTCAGCACAGAGTGCGAGGATCACATAGCCGTCAATCGCGCCCGGGTCGAGCGTTAGCGCTTGCCGGGCCAGCCCGCATCGCTCCGTTGGGCCAAGCGCTTCCCACGCTTGGTCGAGCAAGTCGTCTACGATATTCGGCAGGTCTCGTTCGTTCAATGTCGCTCAGCCATTCTGGACACCCTATGCCGCTGCCCGTTGTGCGATGGGCGAATAGAGCCGCATGAAAAGGTCGTCGGCGATGTCACGTGCGAGCGACGGTGAGAGCCGGTCAATTGTGCCGACAAAGGCGGAGCCGAAGAACTCCGGTTTGGCCGGCGCGCCTTTCGCCAAGGCGCGAAAACGCTCGAACATGATTCTAACGAGCGCCGCGCCATCGTCGTCCCGGAGGTGATCCTCGCCGGCGGGGTCGATCGAGATGCAATCCCAGCTCAATTCCGCATATTTGGTGCGAAGCCGTATGCAGACGTTCGGGATGTCGTGACGTTGGCACTCCTTGAACCAGCGCTCGTCTGCGGCCCTGTTCCGGTTGCCGAACTCGCGCCAGGCGACCAACGGGAGTTCAGTCGAACGTACGATGCCGGCGAGATCGACCGGAGCCATGGGCCCATATCCCAGCCCACGCAGGCGTTCCTCCATTCGGTCCTGATCGACCTGCTTAAGCATCGGCCGGTCGGCGATGGTCGCCTTCATCGCGGCAAGCGACGCGGCGTGTGTCCGGAAACCGAGGGCGGCGGCCAGCGCCTCCGACAGGTGGGTGGATTTGACCGTGGAGAGGCGTTTGCGCAATGCGCGCTTCACAAAACTGCAATTATCGGGAGTCAAAAATAGTATAGGCATGGTGTCCGTTCCTTTCAGGCTATCGTCTGTCGCCGATTACGAGACGGCCCGAAATCACGGATCACGTCGACGCCACGTCTTCCCGATTTGACCCGGCGACAGGTCAGGGAGAGAACCCAGAATTAAGAATAAACGACCGTTCCTGATCCGGCAATCGCGGCGTGGCTGTCCTGCTTGCCTCAGGTGGAGTCCTCGGGGACGCTCGCTGGCCGTTTCGCAAGCTCGCTCGCCAGCATTTCTTCCAAGACGATGGCAAGCGCCCGATCCGGCTCGTCCGGGTGCTGCTCCCTGAGTTCCTCCATGCGCTGACGGAACGTGGCGAGCATCTTTTTAACCGGTGCCGAGCCGGTCTCCCATCTGTTGAGCATATGGACCTTCGGATGCATCAAGCCGAGATAGATTCGATTGGTTTCCGCAATCTCCGCGACCATGTCGTCCGTGATCCGTTCATTCGGCGTGACGAATGTTCCCTCTACGAAATCGACATAGAGGGACGCGTTCTTGGCGCTGTTCGATCTTTCATGGAATGCCGCCTGCATCGCCTTGAATGCGTCGAGCGCGCCCTTCCAGTCCGCCTGTTCTCGCGCATTAAACTCGTCATCGCCGGGCTTTAGCATGTATGCGTTTACACGGTTCTTGGTCTTATGATTCGCCATGGCGCGCGCTAGCTTGGAAATATCGACCGGAGTCCCCATCAAAAGGCTTGTCGCCCACGCCCCTAGGAGGTCTACCTTGGCGCATTCTTCCATCGAGATCTGATGGAGAAACAGCGCGCGGTTCTTTGCGCCGCTTTCTCGCAATAGCGAAGCCTCCCGAAACAGTTGCTCAGCGTTTGCGAACGCGAGCTGCGCACCCCGCGCCAGCTCGCTAAGGAATAAAGTCCCTTTCGCTTCTGTGGCGTCATTGGTCATCGCATTGCCCTCTTAGCGTCGTTTGCGCGTCTTTGCGCCATAGAGCGCGAGGTAGCCTCTACGTCAGCGAATCGCGCACTGTATCAAGCCCAAGCGTACGTCATATCCTTCTTCCAAAGCAGTGCGCTCACGCCATGCTTTACCGCGTAGGCTGCGCCGAGGGTGCAGGCATGACGATGGAAAATGCGTGCATGCCGCACCAGAAAGGTAGTACGCGGCTCGGAGCTTGGCGTTTGCTCCACGAGCAGGACTTGGGACACATCGTTGGCCTCGTCCTGCCCGATCTCCTCCGTCCAAGCGAGAACAAATCTGCTTGGCAGCACAGCAGCTTTGTCAACGTCTCGTGCGCCGTCGATCAGGTCCGTAACCCTTTTCTGAAACTCTTCAGTGGCGAAGGCGCAGATTGAACGGAACGCTCTTTCCGGCATTTGATTTTCGAGCGAGGCAAGCCAACCCTCTAGCGTGATCGCAACAGGTACAAGCGGCTGAAGCGGCGTGCCCTGCGTAAAGGCGCATTCGCGCTCCTTGAGCCAGTCCTGATAGGTTCCGCTGAGGCCAGGTTCGTGGGGGAGAAACTCGCGGAACTTAGTCTATTCCGTACGATTTAACTCGGGAAAGATCACGCCGACGGGTGGGCTTGTCTCAATGCCGGTGCTGTTCAGCCGGGGCCTTCCGTTGATGTAGAAGTCAGACTTGCGTCCGAGGGGTGGTGCCGGCTTCACAAACGTCGTGCCGTTGAAGTCGAAGCCGGAGTCTAAGACGGGCCCTTTTGTCATGGCATCAGAGGGTCCCTCGATGATGGCTTTGGCCATTGAACGTTCCGCGTATCCGCCGAAAGCTTTCCGCACCGCCTCATATTCTGGGAAGTCGACATCGAGATGGATAGGGATGTAGTTGATCGGCCAGAGGGCAAAGGTTTCGAAGCCGTCGCTATGGAGGTAGGCGCCGGCCACGATTACCCCGTCGATCTCGTCCGTATCATTTCTGGCGCGGCGCGAGACTAGTTGGACGATCTCGTCATGGTCGAGCGCAGTATTGCCGTTATTGACGATCGTTAGGATCGATCGCGCAGTACGCCGGTATTCAATCCGAGACTGAGCGAGCTGGCCCCTCGCGCTCTTGACCGCGCGCTTGATTGGGCCCTCCAACGCTCGGTCGTATGCGCGGCGTCCAGCATCATCGAGAAGCTCACGGTCGAGCACGTGAACCGGCTTGCCGGGGTTGAGTGACGTGAATAGCTCGGCGAGCTTCTTCTGCCGTTCCGGCTTAGCCAGCCCGTCATCGTCCAGAATCTTGAGCTCGATCACGGCGTCGCCGAGGATATAGTCCGCGCCACGTTTCGGACGGCGATCGTGATCGGGGTGAGCTCTGTACCCGCCAGCGGCCCCGATGATATCGTCGAAGACTTCTTCGCTCAGCGGATGAATACGGGTCGAGGCGAGGGCTAACATGGCTCGAATCTAGTACCATGGGGCTGCCGTCGGAAGGATTCCGTTGGCCGTGGTTGGATTTTTTGTTTGTACACGCTCCAGAAGCACATTTGATCACCGAGTAAAGGGGAGTATCAGAAAACTGACCTGCGAGCACCGCACCGTGACGTGCCTAAATCAGCACGAGCTGATCCGCAAATATCGCTGCGCAGAGTGCGATGGTGTTCTCATGTGTGCATGCGATGAGGAAATCGGTCGCCGCTTTCTCTCGCACCAGCTCTCCGAAGGTGTCGAGCTGGAGACGCAGAAGCGCGTTCCTGTGACACTCGGGTTCCAACCCGGTATCTGTAACGGCTGCCGCGGGTTGCCACTGGTACCCGCGCCAGCAGCCGCGATTCCGGGTCGCACTTCGAAGATCAAACGCTTCTACTGGCGTGAGTTGATGTTCGCCGAGTTGGAGCGTCTCGCTGACTGGGAAGCCGCCCATCTTGAAGCCTCAGCAGAGGTAATTAGTGCAGCGCGCAAGCGGATCAAAAAGGAGGTTTTGGACGAGGTCAAAGCACTACATAGCACTAAGCCCAAGTATGATATGCGCGAGCCGAGTCAAACCGAGATCCTCCAACGCTACTCGGTCGAGGTGGAAGTGTTTCACCCGAAATACACGCAGTGGCCCGAGAAGGGTTCAGTGATTTTGCAGGACGACGCGGTCATTTCACCCGAGGCCTATGCCGCGCACCGGTATGAGAATCGGGGCTGGGCGGTGATGACGCTTGAGAGCGCCCCACTGCACGCACTGTTCGGGGTGATGATGTGGCTACTGATCGAGCATCCATCAGACCCAGAAAACCGAGTCGTGGGATTCGGGTCGCGCACTGCGTTCGAGAGCGGTGAGCAGGGACCGATTATCGAAATGCACCTACCGGAGGATTTTGGGACATGCGGCTATGGTCGTCGGCGCGCGGAGGCTATCGACGAGCATCTCGCCCTCCTAACACCGGACGGAATTCCTGAGCGCGGCGTGCTGCTTGACCTATTCGACTATTGGCGGGCCCCGAGCGAACGACTCCGACAGTATCTCTGGGCGCATCGGGAAGATGACGTCGACCGGGCGCGGCGGCTGATTGAAATACTTCCACCCGAGACGATCTATTCGATTCTGCACTATCTGATCACGGACTATTGGGGCAGGTACGTAGGCTGGCCCGATCTGCTGCTGTACCGTGACAACGAATTCTTACTCGTCGAGGTAAAATCCTCATCTGACAAGCTGAATGCTGAACAGATGCACTGGATTGCCGGCAACCACGACATCTTGAAGTTGCCGTTTCGGATCGCCAAGCTCCACCGTTCACAACGTCAGCGCGGGCATCGCGCAACGCATTCCGACGATGCAGCGCACAATTGAAATCACTAATTTCGAGCTGCCGCGGCACGCGACCGCATGCAGCAACTGATGACGATGCCGCGCGCAACTTGGGATCATCTGCGTAGCGAGATCAATCGCCGCCGCGCGTGATCGACTTAAGCGTACGTCGCTCGCGCGCGCTTGAGCAGGCGAAGCGCGAAGTCGTAGAGGTCGAGCCGGGGCATCCAGTTTGGACCGGCGCGACCCGGCTATTTCCTGAGATCTTCGATGGGTTGCGACGCGCCGAACTCGAGGATCTCGCAAAACTTCCCAGCTGGGCAGGAGGAACTGCGTAGGACCTATGAGTCCCGAGGCCAGCTTACATGCCAATTCTCTCGATCGTAGGGCCAAAGCGAAGAGATAGTACGAGTGTTCATCTCGCGTGGCCCGCCATTCGCCGCCGTTTACACGACCGAGCGCGAAGGTCTGAAACGCGGACCTTCCGGACATCCGACTTGACCACTCGGATATTTGCTTCTGGCGCAAAGTAAACGTGAGGGGAGTTGGCCGCGACTGGACCGATGGCCTTGTGAACGTCCACAAAACCCGCGAGGTGTCACCCGGAAGATTCCCGAGCCCAGTCTATTTCACTTCGTTGAGGAACGTCCGCATCGCCTTTCGGAACTGGAACAGCGGCGCAAAGCCGAGCCGGAGCTGGTCGCCCTGTTTCGGAGGCGGATTGACAAAGCTACTAACGATCCGGATCGATTTTTCGTTCCAGCGCCCACCGGCGTGGCACATGACGTTGCGTGCTGCGATCAGCTCTAGGCAGCCATGCTTAGCCCACTCGTATTTCGGGTCGAGCTGCGTCGCCAGCTTCTCGACTTTCGACTGAGGGAACTGCCCAGCAGTCTCATTGCGGGCGGCCAGAATATCGTCCATCATGCCGTCGAGAATGACGACTAGATCCTGGATCAGCATTTGAATTACCTGCGCGACAATGCTCTCGAAATGCGTGTTTGGGTCGCGCCGGTACTTGACGTTCTGCCGGCCCATGGGTTGAGCTGCCAGAGCCGAGTTGTATGACCATTCGGTAGGAAGCCAGGTTTCGGCTTCCCTGATCCGATCCGCGAGAGTATCGAGGTCGCCGAAGCTTTGCTCCCTAGCGAGGCTCAGCGAGTGGATCACCGTATAGAGGGTGTTCGTCCAGACGTTTACACGATCCCAATCCACCATTTGCCCTTTATCGACTGCGCCGTAACATGGCCACACTACTCGAAATCTGCTGAGAGAAGCAGCGGCTGGGCCGCCTTTGGTGAGTTCGGCTTATAAGTCTGACGTCCGCAATGCGGTGTTTGCGTAGATAGTGATCGGCGAGCGCTATGCCAGTTAGGGCTCGATGTGGTCGTTGGAGCACCCTTCACCAATGACCGTTCCCGGGCGAACGGGCCCACTCAGGCGCTCTCATTGGACTGGCTTAGCTCGCTATGCCGCTGCCTGGAAAAGGCCCTGCTGATATCGTTGGTTGCGGGCCCCCGCAACCAAAATATTAGAGCAAAAACAACGCTTCAAGCGAAAGCCCCGATCCTCACGGACGGGGCATTCGACGTTTTTAGCTGCGCCGCTCCTTCGACCGCGCCGCCAAGCGCTCGCCGCTGG
>Ga0206129_10001718_pt1 | contig 28926 bp, 29 predicted proteins | sample Helgoland_Spring_8_FD_148616 | JGI IMG/M metagenome (GOLD analysis project Ga0206129, IMG submission 148616) | Pelagic subsurface seawater microbial communities from Kabeltonne, Helgoland, North Sea - Helgoland_Spring_Bloom_20160502_2 | ecosystem: Environmental > Aquatic > Marine > Epipelagic ...
CCTCACTGTTGCGGTGACCTACACCGTGTGTCTTATCGTCGCGTCTCATGTAACATGCGAGACTGAATAAATGCTTATCGATTATTTTATACACGTCGTCGCCAACGTCATACTTTTTCATGTCTTTAACATCTTTATCATCTCCCAACATGCTGTCCACGTAATATGTTAATTCATCGAGGCATTTTTGTGCATCTGTTGGTATACTCATTTTATATTCTCCATAACGATTTAAATACATGAAAAAATTAATTCATCATTCCGAATATAACAAAGAGTTTCACGCACATTCGACGACTTTCTTCCTCGTCTACCGGTAGATTCAATGATTTCTGAAGGTCGTTGTTGTTACGAATGCACTGTTTCATATCCCAAATCATTTCTACGGCAAGCGCTCATATTTATAGTATAAAAGAAACGGATGCTTCAACAAATGTTAGAGCGAACGGTGCTACAACCGCACGAAGTTGAACATAGGTTGCGGGACTTAGGGGTTGATACAAGCGTAGAATTTAACGATCAGTTAAGGGAATGGTACTTGTTTTTCGAAGATATGTCAGAGTACAAGAGGTTTATTCGATTCATATTAAATACATGCATGTTTAATGAGATAGAAGAAAGCAATACACAGATATACTTGAAAGAACCTTCCGAACCGTTGGAATTCGGTGTTATTACGTACATACACAATTTCGATGATTGGACCGATTGGGAAAACATGTTTCACAGTCTTTTTACAGAAATACGGGTTTGATCCGTGTCCAAATCAATCATAGACACTACGCGTAGCTCACCACACCGTCTCAAACGTTCGTCGTATAGATCCAAATGAATAGAAGCGTACACGCGGTTAGGGTTGGTGTACGCCCGAATCACGTAAGTATCTGGTTGTTGCATCATGATCCCCTTCCAATGCATTTGGTGAACGTGCGAGTACATCATATTTCCCATGGTTTGAGAAATATATCTGGTAAACTGGTAATACTTATTACCACAGTCTTCATAAATACGCAACAATGCTTTCATTGGGTTCTTGGATAATGGATTGCTGTTCAGGTACCAATGAACCGAACGCCTTCCAATGTCTTTGATAAATTGTTCATCTACAATCACGGGTCCCAATCCCAAAATCCATCTTGTTTCCATACTATATAAAGTATTTGTATAATTAATAAATGGAATTAATTGCTTTATGTATATTTTTACATATAATTTTTGGTTCCATGACCCGAATGTTACAGGGGATTATGCCTTTACACATCAAACTTAATAAAATTCGTACACTGCCAAAAGTTTGGATTCTTCCTAGTTTTTCCATCGTCCGGCTCGTCTTTCTTGTACTAATCATGTACAACTCGTGTATTCTGTCTCTGTCATTCGTACGAGAAATGCTCATTCCCTATATGATATGGTACATGGGGACCGTTGCTTGGGTAAAACCATTCACGCACGCTCATTTCGACAAAGCTTTCAAAGTCTCTGTCGTTTGTTGTATGTATGTAATGGTATTGGTGTTCGAGTACCCGAAAATGATTCCCAACGCGGTATGGTCGGTTTACATAATGTATATAAGTTCGTGGTACAAATGGTGCCTACCTATATAAACCTTAGAGACACATCTCTACAGTTTCGAACAGTGTCGGGTGTAGTTATATCCCTCAAAATATTGTACAGCTCTTGGGGATGCATAGATGATCGGACATCGTTGGAAAGTACACCACCGGCTTTCAAAGCTTCTACGCATATTTCCGAACAAAACCACCGGGGTGAAACGCCGAACGAGGTTAGAAAATACGGACCCGGAGTAAGACCTACAGGCTGAAGAAAATACGAAACGTAATTGAATCCCTCCTTTTCATGTTCTTTACAGAATTTATACGTTTCATCATACTGCTTTTGCGTACACGATAGAGTCCGAAAACACCATTGTTTCCTACTAAATCGTTTTTTCGAAATGAATACCGAACCAGAATAATGTATCGAACATGCTTCGCCATTCATAACATCTGCTTCTAGATTACTATGTTCAGATGGGAAAAATAGTTCAACATGTATCTTTGGATTTCCATCGGAAGCGGGAGCAACTCGGGCCGCCATCGCATTCAGCCAATGACGTTCCATTATTTCAGCATCATTTTGTAGGAAACACACGTAAATCGGTGGCATTTATATAATTAATGATACTGTATTTATATTAATATTTATCTGTCTCAATCACTGTCTGAATCATAGCTATCGGATTCTACCGATTGTTCGGATTCGGAATTATAAGAATTGTACGACATGTTGGCATCGGTTCCAGAAGATGAATCATACTCGCTCATGAGTCGGTCCAGTTCTTCTTCGTCGTACGGTTCGTACGTAACTTCCAACTCGTCCAATTCCGCATCGCTGAAGGAGTCGTAATTCAAAGAAGTCGAAGAAGTCGGTTTGATTTTATTAGCAGCTTCGTAGTTTCCAATAATCTTAAATATTTCTACCACCTCTTTGGTAGGTATGCCGTAATATTTGATGCCTAGATCGTCACGTAACGTTTCCGTTCTGAATTGTGTTTTCTGAGTTTTGCTGTCTTTAATCTTTGCTCCTGTTATTAATTTAAATGGTTGACCAAGTACTTGAGCTTGTAGATTCTCCCAACGCAAATGACCTTCGATCCATTTATTGGCCAAGTCCACATTGGTTTTGCCCATTCGTATTGCTAACTCTTTAACATAGTCAACACCATCTATCAGTTCAGATTTGTCTCGATACCCGGGTACTAAACCCTTTTCGTCTAGGTTTGGGGGATTAAAATCAGCTTGTCTATTGAAAATGAACCATAGATGATGAAACGTAGTCACTTTAACATCCTTCATTAGTTCCTTCCGATACTTAAATGTTTCATCGTCATCATTATGAAACATCAGTCCGGATTGCTCTGGTCCCGGAAGTAGTTTGAAACACCCGTTCTGATCTTGCTTCATTTCTGTATCAGCAGAAAACAGCAGCTTTGTTAATTCTGATTTTATTGTATCGTTTGGATCATCACCACTTGCATACATTGTCTTTTTACCATATTGTAACAATGCAAGTACCAAAGACCACTTGTCAGAAAAATATTGATTCTCACTAACACCAACCGGTGGTAGAATGTTATAGTCATCACCGTTAAAGGTAGACTCACATGCATTACCTACTTTCCGCGCGTTTCCAAAGTCGATTATGGTTAACCTATTTGTTTTATCATCCCATGCCATATTATCAAGTTTAATATCTTGGTGAACGATGCCTACCTTGTGAAGTGCTTTAAGACCATCTAGAGCCTGTTTACGGATTTCAGAAATCAGTGGTCCTGTTTGAACTGTTTCGTCGATCAACAATGCTTTTCCCACATTACGAGTCAGTATTATATCCGTTAAATCGTCGTCCAACTGGACCTTATATGTTAAATTATCCATTTTGAACAAGTGAAAATCACCTACCTTCTTTAATGTTAGGGTTTCGTGCTTCAAAATGTGGTCGTCGGTGGGCAGCGAACCAATAATTGACATTAGGTTTTCGTTTCCATCTTGTGAAGATATGTAGAACATAGTATCGTTTCCGTCTTTCAGAACATACCAATTGTCGCCTGATTCTGTGGTAGCTGCTAATTCTTTGGCGTTATTGATTTCTTGCTGTGCTTTGGCGGCTTCGTCTGCCTTTCTCTTGTTCTCTTCTTCTTCCAAGCGTTTTTGCTGTGCCTCTTCGGCAGCTTTTCTCTCTTTCTCTTGTTTTTCTTGAGCTTTTACTTGAATAGACAAGGCCAAATTTATGCCCCCTTTTAAGTTGTCACAGTCTTTTATCGTCAATGTTTTAATATCATCCATACTTTTTGTGATTTTAGATTTATCGCTGTATTTTTCTATACCGACTTGTCTGTTGTCAAGGTTTACACTTCTAATTGTGCCAACTTCATTTCCATCAAATTTAACGCATTTTCCAACAGTATACTCTTTTCTATCCTCGTCTTGTCGCTTGTCTTTAGCGGCTTGGTCGGCATTAAAGGTTTCTTTTGCTTTTACTTTTCGAATCAATTCTTCTAATTCGAAGAATTCCTCGTCTGTAAATTTTTTTGCTGACAGTTTACTTCCTCTTGGGTTTATATATCCTAACAATTCTCTGAGCCGTTTCATGACAACATTATCACGTATCTCTTGCTTAGATAACTGCGATACTTCGTCCAAAGTCATATTAGCATAGTCGGGTGTTTGTGCCGCTGGCTGTGCCGCTGGCTGTGCTGCTGCTGATTGTGCATTAAATTCAGCTTCTTTATCTCGAACAGCTTGCCCCATGTCGTTGTCTCTGGCATTTTGAAGTAAAGATGTATCGGGCTGACCTCTCCCTGTAACTTTTTTCAGCTCGGCCTTACTGGTCGTAGCTTTTACATCTCTAATATACCGGTCTACCGCATCATTCTGATCTTTTGTATCCTGCGGTAGAATTGATTGAAACGGTGCCGCAATTTTGACTGCAACATCGTGTGTGAAGGTAGCTCTTTCATCACTTGTTTTTACTGTTGTTGGAATTTTTCCTCTCGGTACCAACACACTTATAATCCGTTTCTGGTCGGCTGCACAGAAGCCAGTTTTGTTATACAGCTGTTGTAATTCAGCAACCGTAAATGACGCAATTGTTTCCGCTAGCAGCACTCTGTCATTTATAACCTTTGCTTCAAACCCCCAAGCCACCATGCGTTTTTCGTAATTTGGTAGGTTGTCGTTACTAGAACATTTTGGGTCGGCAAATTTAATTAAATCCTGAGCTACATTCTGCATAACTTTAGTCCTCATATCATTTATATTTATGGGGACGGCTTTAATTCGCCGCGGCGACTGTACCGTTGGTGTCGCTGGTGCTGCTTGTGCGACCCTAGCAATCCTGACACGTGTTATGGCATCGATTCGGTCCCGATTCATCTTCGCCTGTTTATTTAATTTTTCATACGCTTTCATTTCCACGATTGCTTTGCCAGATGTTTCCGCCTTTCCCTTGTAATGAACGGTCATGAAACGCAAATATCGGGCCATTTTGTCTGCCACATAGCGTTTCCACTTACGGTATCCTTTGCTGTCGATTTCCAACGTCTTGGCAAAGATTTTGTACGTGGCATCGTCGATAACGTAGTCGTACATCAGGCTATCTGCATCGTCGGAAGTTAACGATCGCAACGCCTCCATAAACGTGTAACGATTAACATAATTGCCGGTTGTGCCAAAGATCATGAATTCTCGTAACTGGCGGTCGATTTCGATTTGTATATCGATCATTCGGTTCATGTGCTCCTCCTTTAACTTTAGAAGGAAATCACCACCATGCCTCTTTATGGCCAAATGTATGTTTAACATGTTTCCGTTTGCGGGCGTTGCTTTAGCATCATTAATCGCACCATCGGTCCAGAAAAACAGTTTGTCGGCGTCATAATCACTTTCCTGAAATTTTTTGGCGCTGCTTAGAATTTCCATTTTTGGACCGGGACTCTTTGGCAGTGTTTTAATATACTCGATAACCGGGTCTGGTACGGAAGGGGCATCAACAAGGTTGGCATTGTATCGTATGCTATCCGGTGATGCGTGTTCTGCTCTAATCAAAACCAAAGGTTCAAAATGATCTGTGGAGTACGGGTCGTATTTGTTCATGGCGTTCCGTATCAATTCACCGCGTCTTAGTAGTTCTTCATCGTCCGGGTACGGGCTCTCATTTGTAAACCGTATAAATGGAAATGACTGTGGTATACTTGTATTTGACATACCTATACCCCCGATAGGAGCAAACCTAGCGATTTTGCCCTTCCCTTTGGCACCGCTCAATTGTTTACGGTATGCTATGGCATCCTTCAATTTCCAACTTTTTGGCGGCGCTAATTCTGCCTTGTATATCTCCAATAATTTTTCATTCGCTTCGCTTAAACTAGACATTTTAAGGAGGTTGAAACAATAATATATATTGGTTTTTCTCTGATATAGGTATATATAGTCATATTTTGTGGATTAAATGTGTAGTCAACGGTGCAAACGCATGTGCAAAGTACCGGGCTTAAAGCTGAATTCATCCGAATGGCGAATGTCTCGATATAAAAAAGCGACCAGATTGCATTGGATTATTCTTTTCGTGGCTTTGTGCATTTGGGCGGTGTGGATGGCCCAAGATATAAACGGTATAATCAGTGGTATTGAATTCACCGGTTCAAAAACAAAGACGGAAACCGCGATCGAAATTTCAGGCGCTGAATTTGTATCGGAAGATGTAAAATTTAAACATCAAGCACTCAGTAAGTCTATGCAATACCAATGCGTGGCTGTATCGGAAGATATTTTGTTTGCTTTTCAGTTTTCATTCAACGATCGACCGATTGAAGATCACATATTCCTCTTATGTTCAAATTCAAAGGCATTTGGCAATGCAAAAGTAATATACAGATCACCTGAGAAAATAAAATGTACAGAAGAATTTAATGGTGATCTAAAGCAAGTTATTCGTAGCAAAGAAGTAACGATAAAGGCCATCGACATAGAGGGATGGAAACAGACGGAATACAGCACTTCAAACCCTAAAGAGTCATGTATGATTCAACATGCGATCGATGTATTGGAATTAAAATGGGTATAAATATTATATTTAGTACATTAAAATGTCTTTGTACGCTAGCAAAAAGGCAGTCGAACTTACAATCCGGCTGTTTACAGATGTTCATGAGTGTCAACACTGTGGTAGATTCTTTACCGAAATGGAAAACATCGGATGTTGGGAATGTAAATATCACCCGGGAAAGTACGACCATGTATTGGAGAAATGGACATGTTGTGGAGAGACGTATAGACGTCCAGCCTTTAATTATCGTTCCTATGGTCATTTGATGGTATGGAACACAAAGGACAAATGGAACCATATAAAGCCGTATTCAGATGGTTGCACGCGTCGGGATTGTCAGTCCAAGCGAAAAACACCTATTCCTTCGGGTACTCTTCCATTGGACGATATTGCTACTCTAATACCCTACATGGAGCGTCCCGTGAACGAGCGTCCGGGTTTAAAACGTGGGCCTTTGCGATTTGTTCGATCTGAGACGCGTCCCTATCATATTTGGACAAAGGCTCCGTTAGACGTTTGAATCCAAATGACTGTATGTTTGACGCAAGCATTTATCCATTTCCTTGGACGATTGTTTCCATACCAGAATGTGTAAGAAAAATGTACATACCAAAAGAACGGTCCATGCGTACCTTTGGTCGTGGCGGCTAACGCCTATCCAGTCGTTTATACATGTTGGTACACGACTAACCCACCAGAAGGATATAATAGACACCAAAAATTGAAGCATGCACTCTGCTAAAATTATGATTGCACTGGTTTTCCACGGAATCGGTGTATCTCTCTCAGCCAAATAAATAAAGTCTTTTTTCCATCGAACCCAAGAGCTGTAAGAAATAACGATAGACGAAAGAAATGCGATCACCGCCAAAAGGAATATACTGTAGGAATAAGTGGTGTCTATTAAATCATATGCGGTAAGAAACGCGACAACGAATAGCGATGGACTGTAGAAACGATTAATGAATTCAATGAAGGCTGCTTTGTTCTTCCATTTAATAAGTTTGGGCGCATGGTCGATGTGTATAGGTTTAAGGGTCATATAAATTATATAAAAACAAATATATAGTAGTATAATTTATGCATTTCCACCTTTTACATGGAATTACGTTGGGAGGATATTGCTTTTGGCTTTTTATCCCTGATACTAACAATACTATTGACCTTGGGGTTGTTTGAACTGTTTCGTCGATCAAATCTAAAGCAATTTGTATCACGGCATAATCATGTGTTCCAGTTGGTACTCACGATGGTGTTTTTCATTGGTTTGTTGCTTAGTGTCTATCTGGCATTTGGAGTAAGTATGGTATCGTCTCTGTTGACCGGTTTGGGCTTAGCCCTTGGTTTAGCATTGCAACCAATTATGAAAAAGATGGTGGCGGGTATCGTGTTCGATACCACTATTCAGACCGGTTGTATGATAAAATGTGGAAATTTTGAGGGAAAAGTAACTCAAGTTGGTATGGTACATACGTGGATTGATCTAAAGGACGGAACTGGTAAGGCATGCATTCACAACGACTATTTCAATACAAATCCGATCACCATCCTTACAAAATCCAGCTCCGGTTCTTCGGTGGAAAATGGCGAGGAGGAGTTACGACCTTTAAAGTATTGGTAGGTAGTACGGGTTGGTTGGCTTTGCGAATGGCATTTCTGTCTTTCAATTGATCTGTTTTGTGCACTTTCCCCATGGCCAATAAAATAAATAGACCACTGGAGAATATGGTGAGACTACCTGTTAATAGATATATACTGGTCATATATTGGTCTTTTTGACACATTTAATATACTTTTACATATTATTTATATGTGCGTAAACTAGATATCCGATAGTTGCAACTCCTCCTATTAGTAATGCGACACATACTGTGATGGGTATGAACCCAATATTTTTTTTCTCTTGAACTACGTCTGTACGTTCGCTTCGCTCGGTTCGCATAATAGTATAATATCTTGCATGCCTATATACTTCTCTGATTCAATTGCTTGCTTTACTATTTGGTTTAGACGAAAAATAACTTCTGATTCTTTGTTTTTTGCATATTCGAATAACAAAATATTGTGTTCGACATTAAAACATCGGTTAAAATTGATATTTAATGCGGTGGTTTCTACCAACAATTCGTCCTTTTCGTAGCCTATCATGTCTCCACGTTTTCTTTTCATTTGGACTATAAATATAAGACATTTATAACCTAAAATGGAAAAATCATTTATTGTCAGTTCAAATGAGATGGAGTACGTGTACAATTCTTACCATAATAGCACTTTGTTGCAAATGTGTCGTCAGATGATCAATACACACCTGCTAAATAATGGAATAGAGTTTTGTAAAGGTGGTTGTAAGAAGAAAATGCAAATGGACGCCGAACTAGAAGAGATGGTGGATGAAAAATGGATTCCATTTTGTGCGGATGCAATAGATTCTATCTTATGTTTTGGGTTTTGCGTCGTTAGTTTCGAGGGAAATTATCCAAGTATTATGAAACAAGGAACATATCGAATAAAAGTAAATATTGAACGCAATGAATACATTTGGCACGTGTTGTCCGTGGACGAAGCCGACACGGAGATACCGAACACTTTTGTATTCAATCATTTCGGATTGGAACCACGAATCGATGGCAAATTGACATCCTCTATTGCGAAGGTTATCCCACGACTAATGTTTCTAAAACGTATTCGTGAAACATGTGTAGACATGGAATTGAGACGAGCAAATCCGTTCTTTTTTTCCGAGATAAAGGAACAAAACAGCGCACAGCGCAAAGAAGGAGTGGATTACGATTTCTATGCCGATGCAGGTGCAACCGAAAACAGAGATGATATGTCATTTTCACGCAACAAATCGGCAGTAGAAATGTTGGAGAAACAGAAAGAACTGTACGAACAATACTTGGGTCGTGCGGCGGCGGTAAAAGCTCAAAGTACACTGAATAATGTAGTCCAGATGCCTATGGGACACCATGTAGTGAACCCGGCTATGACAACCGGTCGCACGGACATGGTAAATATCCACAAGTTAGTACAAGAAGAAATTTGTGCGGTGTTAGGGGTGCCTCGTAGCATGATGTTTGCCGACAGTGGCGGAATTCATCGATCGGACGATGAAGGAATACACGATTCGTTTATGCATACGCTCCTATGGTACAAGAAGAAGCTTGGTGTAATGTTATCGGACATATACAACCGTTTACACACTGAAAAAATAATGAAAGAGGTCGATTTCACAAAAGAAAAGAATGCATACGAGGCAAAAAAGAAATATATGGTTCAGGTGTTTTTCCCAGTTACGCCGTTTGTACCAAATGTACAACTGCGTTTATTGTATGAACAAGGTGTCATATCATGGGACTCTTACGCAACATATGCGCTTCGAAACACTAGTTTACCACTATCCGACAAGCAAAAAGGACCACCGCCTATTGATGCATTGTTGTTTGAGAAACCAGAACCAAAGAAACCCAAAGAAGCGGAAACGAAAAAGAGAAAAATAGATTCGAGTGTAGAATCGACTGTTGATGTTAAGAAAACGAAAAAATAATTACTTTACATGTAGCCTATCGTCTTCAAACGAATTAATCTTGTAATCCACCTTGTTAATGTAATGCTTCCCCTTGATTTCGCGAACTGAAACAAACATTTCTCCCTTATCGGTGGAATTGGTAAGAGACAGGTTTGTCGTCTTTTCGTTGTTGTTATCGATCGCCTCATTTAGCAAATCGGCCAATACGCCCGTCTTCAATTCCATACATGTGGTATGTGCGTGCATCCCTTCCCGAATCGCGTTCACGCGAATGGTCAAATCACTGGCGGTTAGAAGAGGGATCATATCTTCGACTGCAAGCTGCTGTGAATATAGCTCTTTGGTCTGGTAAAGACGATCTCCCGCGGTATTGCTAACAACGGTTTTATTGTTTGCAAACAGGTCTTTTCCTAGTTTTCTGACGTTTTCAACCGCATTGGTTTGCATCTGACGTTTTTCCATTGAAATATCTTGCGAAGCGCCCTGTGGAATGGGGGCAACGTCGATACGAATATGAAGCTTTTGTGGGGTCTCAGCGACAGTTTCTTCTAGTTGAGCTTGTTTCTTGTAACGGATGAAAGACATTTTATACATACATCAGATGGTATATATACTTCACTCGGTCTGATTGATGTATAAATTACAAAAGTCAATCTTTCAAAATGAACTACGTACCGATCACGGGAAAACCATTGAACCATGAAGCATTTTTAACACATTTTCTACAACTCAACCCAAATGAAAAGGCTTTCGAAATTTTACAGAAAGCATCTGAGTTGCAAATAGAATATAAAATTTGCGATGCGGACCCAAATGTGTTTAAAAACACAATGGCCAACGTTAAGGAAAATATGGCCACCATTGATGAATATACAAGGATAGAATTGGATTTGTCTCGAAAACGAAAAATATTAACTATATTAGTTCCAAAACAATTAAGTAACAATGAATAAGGAAGCACTTCAGAAACGTTATCCTAATGGAATCCCAGAGGACCTTCAAGAAGGCGTCTCTTTCTTCGAAACACTCAGTCAAAAGTCCGGCGTTCGATCGGTACGCCTAATGTCCAATTTTAGCAAAGATTTGGAACATAGTTTAATACACAATACAAATGTTTACAAGGGCGTTATCGTTCAAGTTGTATCGAATTACGAACTTTCAGAAAGCGATAGAGCATGGTTTCACCCGGAACTATCAAAAGCGCGTAGTCTATACGAAGGGAAACATGAACTCCCGAATGGTGGTGATTTGGGAGAAATTAATTCGCTTGCTGGTACTTACAGCACATACACTGTTGATGAAGTTGGTGGCCAAACGGTAAACTATTACACTGTTGTAGATTCGGCAGCCCCCGCACTCCCACAAACAACCGTAAACCACTGGATTGTAACACGCAGCTCTCTGAAAGACGTATATTCGGATTACAAGACCAACAAGAACGATGGTGAGACGCTTCAACAAGCCGGTCAAAGTCTACGCGACAAAATTGGTGGAACTCCAACGCTGACCAACGAGTACATTTCCTTGTTTAAAGGGGCAAATTCTTACCACTTCTACAATCATGCCATCAAGACAAATGGCGAAGCACTTGTACTTCAGAGTGCACTTATAGGTTATGCACGCCAAAATGCAAGCGGTGATATCGCATCCGATTCTCTTAAAGGGTTTATGAATGTAAACGAACTATCCGATGCACACCGTAGTCGTGTTTACAACGACTGTTCATGGGCGTCCGATAGTCTCATCCATACTCATGTCATGCGAATGGGTGACACTGTAAAGGGCGAACCATACCGTATGGTCAAAGCCGTGTTTTCCGCAAACAAAGTTATGGGACTGTTGGATGCTTCTACTACCTTGCAATTGACTCCAACGCGTGCAAATATTCCAAAAGGCGTAGCTTGCGACGAGTACACGGAAAGAGATATCATTCCATTTGCATTGAAAGAAGAAACCGTACACAAAGTCATGAAAGATCACTGGAGGTCGCTCATATCTAGCAAATTTATTCGAGGAGACAAGCTCTTACTCCCACGTGCAATGGTAGAAAAATCATTAATTTAAATATTTTTTACGTTTATGTAATTGCATCAACTCATTTTTCAACTTTAAACTCTGAGCAACGTCCCATCTTGTATCCACAGACGCATATTTAGGGTTCGTTTCGTCTTTCTCGTATATCAATTTAATACTTGGCTCCTGTCCAAGTTTTACTTCGTCCCATGAACTAGTACCCCTTACCATTTTCACATGTTTGAAAACGTTCATAAGACGTTGCCTTTCCATGTGAACCCTTCTATATGTACTATCCAAATGATACTTTTTACCAGACAGAACATCGCTAATACGAATACACATTGATACCAAACGAGCAAAAATTGTGCGTATACGTGGAGACTCTATAAAGTATTCTAATTTAGCATCGCGCAAATGGTCAAAACGCTGGGTCAAAGCAGTGAGTGCCTCTTCCATATGGCCATAGACCATAGGAGTCAAGTAAATCATTCCGTCCGCCCATGAAGTGTTTATGTACCAATCGTGATATTTTTTTGCATCTGATTTCGTACCACAGTCGTAGTTGTCGTCTGCATTTATATTGCATTCCGCTGTCTTTTTACTACTCGCATTCTCCTTCCGAGACCAATACTTGCTCATCTTTTCATTTGTGAATCCACTTAACAACATAACAAACTGGTATGTCATTTGCTTACGCATTGCTCTGATCGCCTCTTCGCGCTTACCTTCCCATTTCTGCGTTTTTTGGTCTACTCCAATCCAAGGAGGAGGAGGTCGTTCCGCTGCTTGGGTAAGATCGTCAAATGTATCACCTTCCGTTAAGCGACGCTTCATACCCAAATGGTTTATTTTTACAGACGATTCTTCCCAACCATCCATTTACATATAATGAATGATCTATTTATAGTTCAAATGTGTTCATCAAAGTATTAAATTAATATATATATGTCACACTCAAATATAATATAAAATGAGTAAAGTTAACCGTAATACCGCACAACCACAAGAAATTGAAACCGTATCCACCGAAGATTTCACCGTAGGAGCCAAAGACAGCCAAGTCGGATCTACGCATGTCAGGCGCGTTGTTGTTACTTGCAATGCATCTGCTGATGAATTGATGAGTGGAAAGTCTATTCGCATTCAGAATGCGGCCGATGTTTTTAAACCCTCCTACAACATGGAAGATTTGGACGAGGAACAACAAGCTTCCTTTAAAAAGCTAGACCTTAACAAGGGCATTGTTACTAACATCAAACTCAAGTCGGTTTACTCCAACTGCTCTGAAAATGTTACCATGTCGTTGAATCTATACGAAAATAACCCACAGATTACAAATACCGAAGGTTCCCTCTTCGCACCTCAGTCAACCGACATGGGCATGTCTCATATCAGCGAAACCGACGGATTTATTAACTTGGTCAATGTTCTTCCATACGAGCGCGCGCGACCGGATCAAGCATGCTACAGTCCATCCAATGTATTGAACAACCGATTCATCTCCGAATACGGCGGTTACACCCTTGAAAAACTGTGGGAAGGCATTGTTCCATTTAAAGGCGAAGACTACTTTTACGTAGAGTCCGATTCGGTGATTTTGCGCGTGATCTCGAGAAATTGGGAAATGTTGGGCATCAACACCGAACAAGAAAAGAAACGTGAAAACAAGTATGTCAAAGTTTCCAAAGAAGTCGTCAACAACGTAATCAAACAATTGTACGAACAAGTTATTTGCCAGATTCCGTACACCTCCTTTGATTCCCTACAGGCCAAGTTCTCCTCCAACGAGGTTCCTGAAGGAAACTACAAAGTAACGGCTGAACTACTTGTTGAATACAAGTACCCGACGATGAACGCCGATAATTAAGTATTTAGTAATAATAACTATATATAAACCAAATATACCTCTAAATGTACTGGGCAGCTCTATCTACCGACATCAAAAAATCTAGCGTCAACTGGAGCGGTCTACCAAATTGGATGCAAAATGCCGTTCAATACCACAACATAATTATAGAAACGGTTGTTAGCGTTTCCAACGATAGACATAACAACTTCGGTAAAACAGTAACTTGTGAACTACTTCCAAATGCACCAGAAGGGGACGCATTCACGTATGTGTTTCATCACAACAATATGGACGAACTGAAAGAATTTGTTATCCTTCTAGGCACAGATTTGCAATATGTTTTGGATAAATTGAGGGAACCTTACAGTGTAAAGAAAGTTTTGAGGGGAAATGGGTCAAATCGGAATGACAACGAAGAACTAAACGACAAAGAACCAGAAAAACATAAGAAATTGCAACGCAAAATAATGCTTAGAGGTGATGATCTGATCGAAGAATTGAAAAAACAGAATGGAGAAGTTAAGGAAAAATTTGAAACATACAAATTGTTTCAAAAGAAAGAATACTTTGGTGGCATTTTCATACGCGTAGGTGTCGCATTCAGCGAAGAAGCTCCTATACCATACACATTTAAGCGTTACAGGGGAGCGAACAACTCAAGCAACCAGATTAGCAAGTCGTACCGTAGCGGAGTGATATGTTTAGCGGAAAAAGCAGAAGAAAAGGCGGATTACAAGCCTATATCACGGTTAGAGGGAGACGATGTAAAAGTTTCCCCGGTTATAAAAGAATGCTATCTAGAAAACGGAGAACGTAAATTTAGAGATTTATTCGAAAAAGATGGAAATGAATTACAAAAATCAAACGTAAAAAAAGGGAGGAAAGGTAGGAGAGGATCGATAAAAAGTAGTGGTCTAAACGTTGACCTTACGAATGTACCTAAATCAAGACAAGAAGATGTTCTAGGAGCTGTAAAAGAAGCTCTCAAAGGAGACTTGGACCCAGAAAAAGTACAAAAAGTAAACGGATTCTGCGTGTTCGTGGAGTATGAAAGAGCTCTCAAAGACAAACGAGTGATGGAAAGCCCCCATTTGAAAACGCTGATCGAACAGGAATATATCGATATCCATGTCAAGGCTAATCAAGTTGTTAAAAATTTTATAGATGGCAAAGAGGGTAAGGGTTTTAGAGGTGGGTTGGTGAAGCAAAAGAGAGACAGCACCAGCATGTTTGTTATACTCCAAAACAAAGAAACAATGGAAATAAAATCACTCATAGATCCATCTACAAAATTGTACCAAAAGTTTTCTAAACTGGTATCTTCTTTACCAATCGGTTCTTGTATAGGATTTGCATATGGAACTATGAAAGAAATCACAATGAAAAGAGGCGAAGAAGGTACATTCACTGACTATTTTGAAGATTGTGTCAATTTGGCGGCGAGAATGGCCATGCGCGACTGGTCCTACACCACAAAATGGGGTATGGTCGGAGAAAACGAACACCATAATCGCGTGGCGTTTACTTCTAAAAAAAAGGAAACGAATCGTAATTTGATACGTACTGTAGCAACCAGATTAGAGGTAGACAAGGTACCATTTACATACGATCACGTCCCACTGTCCGCACTGAACGCTGGCGACGATACTACAATAGAGTGCATCTCTACAAAATTTGTAGGCTGGGAACGATTTCGAATTGGGGACATAGTAAAAATGAATACTGGTAATCGCAAAAAGCATGAAATAGAAGGAGATTTTGGTGATTATTTCAAACTAGACGGAATAAAAGAACTGAAGGCAAGGGAAGAATTGACAAAGGTGCGTGAAAAAACGTTTAATGACGAGGAATTTAAGACCTTTAAGATGAAATTAAAACTATAAATAACAAATTATTTTACACAAATGTTGCGTAAATTTCGAGTACCAGTTCCAACAAGACCTCCAAAAAAAGCCATCACCGATTCTAGGGGACGCAAATGGACCAAAGTAGAACCAAAAGAGGAAGACGAGGAATATTTTATAGAGTGGGACGGTGATTTTTGGTACGTGTGGTTCCAAGGTTTCGACTTGGAGTGCCCAGAAGAGGGCGAAGTCATCGATTTCGAGGATATGAAGGCCGAAGTGGACACCGTTCGTAGGTCTTATAGGGCCATGAGAGCAGTCGTCGAATTGACTCTATATAAAGAAAACACTTGCAAATAAATGTGCGAAGACAAATTCACATGTGCCAGTGAAATTCACATACTCAATTATGAAATTGACAGCGTTGGATGGTTTGTGGTAATGCTCTTTATAGCACTATTGCTTCAGGTAGCGGCAAACTATGTTTGGATACAAAGCTCACAGAATTCTAGAGAATTGTTGCAACTACCAATAGAAGAACGTGGCTCTTTCTTTGAGGGAAAATTGAGAAGGAGTATGCTATGGACCGCGGTATCCACCCTTATTTGGATTGCTAGAATTACTCTGGTAATGGGAAGCAACCTGTATATATTCATTTGTGTCTTGATAGGCAATTTAATAGGTGTGTACTACACACAGAGCACTCAGAAACAAGATCATCGTATTCGGTCTACGGCCAATGATATATTGGTTATGCTAAAACGTGGTCGTCCGGAATCAACGTGCCGTGACGAGATCAAATGCACAGTAAGAAAAGCATTGCGAGAATTAAGAGATGCCATGGATACACTCGACCAGCCGACGATGAATATTGAAGATTCAGACACGGAATCTCAATCCCTGCTAGCATTTTAGCCTCATTTTCACCGTATCCTATACATTTTTTGGGTGGAAGGCGATAGAACATTAGATCGTCGGGATAGGTATGGTGCGACATCGAGGAACCCTGTGAAAAGGTTACTGGATTGTACAGGCGCACGCCATTTACGTACAGTCGTTCATATGTCAAATCTTTTTTCACTGTGCACCCTTCTACTACCGATTGACCATATTCGTCTTTTATCTGGAGATCAAATCTCTGTGGGTAGCATCTACCATTGTAATTTCTTCCCACGCGCCAATCGGTCCCATACTTTGTGATCGAAGAGCCTATACCAAGCCCATGCAACAATTCGTGGCGTAATACTGTTCGTAAATCATAACGATATCCTATATCCGAACAGTTTTTACCAGTGTACCACCCATTTGGAGGCTCTGGGTTGACACCCAATAAAAAATCGTAGCCCGTATAACCCAAAGTAGAAACGCTTGGGACCCACACACCATTCACCAAAATAACCGTATACGAAGCCCACGCCAATGTATTGGTGTTTATGAGCGTACTATCAAATGAAGCTTGAATATTCTGTCCGGGGTCCAAATTGTCGCATTCCGCATTGATCAAATTCATCCATTCTTCGGTTATCAAGGACTGTAACTCTTGATCCGTGACGGTTTGGACTTCCATTGGGTGATCCAAAAGATCTTGCATGTCGCTATTTAACATATCTATGCGCGCATCCACACATACCAGCAAGAGTAAAAATAATTTTAACATATATATTGTAATATGTGTATATATATACTAAAGCTTCTCACATAATGAAATGGCTGTTTTTAATATATAATATATATATATTATATATATTGTCCTTGCTCGGTCATGCGTTGACGTATCACAGTAATTGTTCCAATATCGAGAATACGACTGGTCTTATTTGTACCAATGTAAGTTGTACGGACACCTCATGTGACAACAACACATGTGTGTATGGCTTCTACAATACAACCGAAGATTGTGTAGATTGTAGGTTAATTCGACAACAATATCGACAAGAAAGATGTTGCGACCAATACAGTGTCACCTCATCGCCATTTAGCAAATTACTGATCAATAGTGTTTTTGTTAACGATACCGGTACGGTTCTTATACGGTATACGCCGCCTAGAGACATATGCCATCATCTATGGCTCGAATATGGAAAGTGTCCCGACATATGTAGTACTATTTCTCCGGGAGGGTTTTGTTACTTTGATGTGGAGTGCTACACCCCGAAATCGTGTCGTGGGTTCTGTTGTTACATATACGATTTAAAATGTGAGTCGTGTGCCAATCAGACGGGTTATTGTGAACAGTGTGTCAATGGAACTGCTTTTAATTACACCGGGAACTATTTATGTGAAGAGTGTCCATCCTATACATTTTTGAACAGTCAATACTGTTATGACTTCAGCAACTGTACCGCTGGCCAATACATTATTCAAAATGAAACCAACCGAACCGATAGGGTATGTGAAACGGTTCCACATGGTACCTTTACCAACACCACTAACGCTCACGAATTGAACAATTGGACCACATGTGTCAATGAAACATGGTCTATCTTTCCGGGAAACACTACGCATGACGTATTGTGCACAGAATGGTCGAATTGTACACAAAACTACACATGGATAAAATATAATGGGAACAGTACGCATGATATAGGATGCACGAACCATACTACATGTGAGAATTATACACATTTCGGCAATAAAACACACGACGCACAGTGTAACATTACATTATAATAATAAGCTTAATATGTTATGATAAACGCTATCCGAACTCCTCAGTCTTGTATGATTCCCACAGTAATACATCTTAAATTCAATATCTACTGTCCATTCTTTTACCATACCCTGTGTACGCAACGGCACGGTGTTCAGTATGAAGCCATCGTCCATAGTGGGAAAATTTGATACGATACCATTCGGCGTCTGTGGGCATTTGGTCTGAGCACATTTTGTACTGGAAGGTGCATTGTAATTGTCTTCGTCGTAACAGCCTACCGCGCCCCATGTGGTTTTTGACAAAGCGGTAACCACACTGTCCACCACTATGTCATGGTATTCATCAATGGGTGAGTCGTTTGGGTCCCAATTGTAGCACCCGGTTACAATACACTTTGGGTCTTTTCCACTTACGCAATCTTTCAAATAGTGGTCTACATTTGGTGTGCACAGCCGTAAGTTTGTTACCATTGTTATAAATTGATCATTGTGGTATACATCTGATTCAAACCCGACTATAATTTGTTCCGTGTTGTGACTGACAACCGGGTCTTCAATAATACCTTGGTATCGTATTCCATGCGAGTACAACACAGCGGTACCCAATAACGGAATGTGTTGATAGGAATCAAATAAACTACAGTCGGATATACTCAGGTCGATAGAGGCCGATACCGCCATGTTTGTATCGATGCAATTTGGCTCATTTGGAGCCACTGACAAACAATGATACATTTCTACAAAAAACTGGTAGCGACGCATAGAAAACATAGTGTCACAGTTTTCTGCCGTCACCTCTTGACAATGCGTAGTCAGGGTGAAAGCAGAACGAACAATATCTTGAGAAATTATCATCGTTTGTAACGAACGTTTTTCCGCTATGAACCCTAGTACCCTATGATTAGTACCAATGTCATCCAGAGTTCGTGGTATAATATACCTAGTATCGTTCCCTACATGCAAAACATTGCTATCCAACACAAAATCCATAACTAGACGATGACCGCCTGCTGGACATACCTCTATCTCGTAATCAATGAACCGAATTTGAGATCCGGAATAATCCATAATCACACATGTGCCATCCGCACAAATCCAATTGTCGTCCGTCGGACAATCGTCCGTTGTAAGACATGTGGCAGAACACGTTCGGTTATAATTCTCGTACTTTAACATGCAGCCTATACCCTCGATACATTTGTTGATTGTACATGGGTTGTTGTCATAGCATTGATTCTGTTCACCGATACAGTATCCATTTAAACACTGATCCTGTAGGGTACACTCTAACCCATCGTCACATGCGCCACGTTCGTTTATATTGACCCGAACGCACTCTCCACTGTTAGAATCACACACGCCCTGAGAACAGGTAGAATCCAAATAGGAACAGTCTTTTACCGCTCCGAGAGTACAAATTCCGTTTTGACATGTGTTGGTAGTGTAACACTTATCGTTTGTATAACATTGTGTTCCGTCCTGTACTGAACTAAATACGCAACCTACTCCCTCTTTGCATTGACCAAATGAACAAATATTGTCCGTTTGACAAAGATTTGGGGTACCTTTGCATGTATACCCATCGCACATGTCATTCAGGGTGCACATGTTGTAATCGTCGCATACGGTTCCATTTACCGGTGGGTATAATTTACACGTAAAACTTTTTGGATCGCAATAATTTTTATAGCATACGTCTCCACCACAGTCTTGATCTTTAACACAGCAGTTTTTAATGTCTATGTGCTCACACAGACCTTCGGTACATCTTGATTCAATGCATGGGTTTTGGCTTATGCATTCATAGTCCTTAGTGCAACCCGCCTTTGCCTCAGTAGTTAAACCCAATGTCAACCCAGTCGGTAAAACAATAGCGATAATTAATATTAAACCACCTATAATACCTATAGTAGCGTAAATAGCTGATCTGCGACAATTCGTTCCATTATTTGGCGAAGCATGACCACCGAAATGCCTATCGCTACGCATTTGCTTTGCTTACAATTAATTTATATACGAACATGTTTGTGAATTAATATTTTAATTGTATATAAAAACAAAATTAGTGAATTAATATGAAGTATACTGTACCAATTTTATTGTTAATGGCAGTCGCTGTTCGATCAGAATTTGCAATTGTAGATGTAATTGCTGCTTCGCATACAAAAGATGGGGGTGGATTATACCTAGGAGAAGCGAGTCACGATAATTTAAACATGCAAGGGTGCAACCTACAGGGGTTTGATGGGTTTTGTAGAGACTCTGGCGGGGTAGTAGCCCCATGCAATTGTCCAGATGGGACACAGTGTGTTGAGAAAGATGCGCTTATTGCCGGGGATGTAAATACATGTAGGGGATTGACAAAGGGAGTTCATCAAGGGGCAAGTGGTTACGACTACGAATCGGCTAACATCATTTCTTCGCCGACACAAGTTGATTGGCTTGCATTTACAGATGTAGCCACAGATGGTGGTTCTGGAGCCGGTAGAGCAGACAAATTCCATGTGTACAGGGTTTACTTGAAAGAAGTTTCACAGGACAAGTACACTGGATGCGAGGTTAATATGGCAGGTGCACTTATGACCGCAACCGACGGCGAAGCAGATCAACCGGTGCTACAAGCCCTTCCGACATTCGACAAATCCGTGGAAGGACAAGTCTTGTGCGAGTTTCGCCCATTGAACAAGGGGTACCTAGGTGTTATTAATCTTAATGTCACCTTTACAAAAGATTTTGTACTGCTTGACAACGGTGAAAAATCGATTGAATCCGTAGAAACGCACATTCGATACGTTCCCGGGGCCGACGATAACCAGTGGCACAATCCATTGGATGCCGAATGGGCAACATTTGGTCCAAAAGTTTTTCCAGACCACGACAGAGCAGTAGTCGTACCAAGCCGTTATGGGTCAGCAGCCGATATGTCTCAAACCGTGACCTCAGTCTTTCAATTCGATGCTGCTGGTGATTACTTGGGTGGGTTCAAATCCGCCGATGCAACGGCTCTAAAAGGGACCGTCAAGCTACCCATTCGTGGTACCTTCTTTGATGCACGCTACAAAATTGTAGAACAATCTGGTGTAGAGTCGCTTACCAATGGCATTGGAGACGGTGCGATGAAAAAAGAAGGAATGGAAATTCATTACGACTTTAAGAATTTCTACGACTCGAGTAAAAACGCGTTCGAAAATGCTGGAATTAATATGAACCCAGAACCCCTATTCAGCAACTACCTCGCCGGAGTCGACGCTTCTCTGACCAAACACGCTCAGTATGTCATGGAGCACGAGTACACACTGACATTTGGTGGTTATGTTGGCAATCAAATGCCACACTTTTCCAAAGATTACTTGTCTTGCCCTCTGTGCGACGCACGTATAGTATTCAAAGCTTTTGAAGCTTCGGACGCGTACACGGGAGACGGTACTTCCGCGGAAAAGAAGGATTATTTGCTTAGGTATCACGGTACTATCGATGTATCACTATTGCCAACTTCCACCAACACCATCTCTTTGGACGACATCGATGTCACAGCGGTAGAAAATGTCATCGGACATACAACCAACGGAGGGACCAACGTTGCCCTTCGGTTGCCCACGGTCGATGACCCACAATTCCCAGATGGACATGCGTTGGGTGAATTTTTTACGGTTGTCAAAGCAGATGCACAAACGGTATATACCTCACTAACCGCTCCATTCGATCTTATTGGAACTCGTTTGGGAATAACCGACGAAGCGGGAGCAGATATCAAAAGCACAGTCGAACAAGGTTGTACCGCGGCAGGATCCGGTTCACTGTACCAATTGAGTGGTGATATTGTCGCAAAAGCACAAGAGATATTTGACAGTGGGTGTAGAATTCAAGTTCCAAAAAATGCATTTGGTACAAAAACCACCTTGACCTACACAAATGCTCAGACAGTAAGTACAACATCGGAGATCATAGAAACCGACGAACGGCAAATATTCTCCGGTAATACCGAGTTGAGTCTTCTACAGAGAAAAACGGACACTGCTGCCACCACGTCTGGTCCACAGGTCACTTTTTCTGTAAGCAAAGTGGGCGTAGCAGCCGCCGTTTCCTTTACCATTAAGGGGTCAAACACCATGCTTGGGTACGGAAACGACGGTGTAGAATGTACTCAGGCACAAGTAGACGATTTCTATGGGGCAAACCCAGATCCATTGGTTCACAAACAGTGCAAAGATGTACTAAAAACCGACGAAAATAAAGTCACTACTTCAGTGGACGACAGTGTTGCCACTACGGTTACCATTCGCTCCTCCAGTGATTGCTTCCTGTACATGGACGTTGATCTGGTTGACGATTCAGCACCATTCGCGGTCTACGGGATTCGACTTCCATGTGTACGGACCACGGAAAAGGTACAAGATGCCTTGAATCTCACATACGCATTTTCCAGTTCGTATTCGTTAAGTCTAGATAGGTTCAGTGCAGAAATTGACTACGAACTTCCGACAGGAATGCAACTCAGCGTATTTGACAAGGGGTTCGGAATATGTGCCAAAAATGCATCCAACTTCGATATTCTCAGTGTTCCGGCCACATGTCTAGATGTAGCAAGTGGCGCACAACCTATAGCGGGATGGGCAGACGATGGAAGTGGCAAAATTGTTATGGACGATGCGGATCTAGTCGATTTGGTGACGCTTAAAAACTGTGACAATACCGATGGCGGAATTGCCGACACGGACGACAACTACCAAATTGAACACTATTTGGGATTGGTCTATCGACGCGACTTCCTAGAAGGCGGAAGAACAGAATCCAGAACCTACTGCCAAGACCAGAAGTTTGTTACCTCGCTACGAAGGGATGCCACCGCATCAGTTACCGTGGCAACACTCGTATCCGCGTCGTTGGAACGTAGTGTCATGGTTTCCAGTATCGATTGGTTGCAATGTGCTTCTACTGAACCAGCATGTCAAGGATATGAAGACTGCTTCAAGATGCGGATTGACTTGGACGCCAGAGAAAAAGACACGTCGGCAGAGGCATGGGCAAATGCTACGCTGAAAGATGTGTTTTCTCCCGCTTCAGGTGGATTAAACACCGATAGCATGACTATCGTACACAGTATGACAGCGACGGGAACTGACAATATCTGGTCTCTTGAGTCTGGATGCGGATACGTTGCATCGTGTCTAGACGGCGAGGGAACACATTACGGTGATCTATCGGCCGGTACAGAACAAGATCTTATCATTCGTGGTGCATTCAATAATGTAGACGTAGATACAGATGTCAAGATTAAAACCAAGTTTAGCGAATGTCCATTGCAAGTTGACACCACAGACCTTGGAGGACAGTTTCTTCTAGGTCTTAACGTCGCATGTGAAGCACCGGACGGAAGTGGTGGGTGGACCGCGGACGGGACTGGGGCCGTAAGCTCGGTAGCCTCAGATGTTACCATCGACGATCCAGCAAATCCCGGTACTGAAATCGCGGTAGACAACTGTGCGACCGCATACGCATCCGGAAAAGCAGTAGTTACCGCCGATATATACTTGGACGCCAAAACTTCTGTAGGATTGACCAACGCGGCAGCATGGTCCTTCAGAGATGTCGATTTTAAGATTAATCGATACGAGACGGACACAATTGGAAACAAAGACCCGTCCAAACTGGTATCCTCCGATCTCATGATGGAAATGAGGTTTCAAAGTGCAACATCGGACTACACGTGCACCAAAAAGAAATCGGGGTTGACCGGTCTACCATCCGCATTTGACGGAGCCGTATTGGTATGCCCAGCAGCAACCGGAAACACAGAAGCGGCCGTTTCCAAGATGGAAATTGATCTTCAGCCATTGCAATCCGCAAACATGGATGTTTTTGAGGTAGAAGTTATTGCCGTACTCAGAAACGGTGATTTGGAAACCAGACGCTTGAGAAAAACATACCGTTTGACTTCCAGTGGTATCGTAGACGGAAGCTCCTCTGGATTGCAAGTCATTGTGGCCAGCAAAGACATCTCCGATAAGACGGAAGGGGATATTACAGACCAACACATACATGATGATGTTGAAACCATCACCACCGTCATGTGGATCGCGGTCGTATTACTAGGGATTTTCTCGGTCGGTGGGTTGTACTACCTTTACAAATATTTGACAGGTGGCGAAACACCCGGTGATAAGTTAAAGAAGATGAGAGAGAAAAAGCTAGACGAAGAAGAAAAAAAGGCACTACTTGAAAAGGGAGTTGGAGATGCCTCGTTCAAAAACCTAAGATATTAACTATAAATATAGACTTTAAAAATATAAATGCATACACGTATTTGTTTATTCTTTACATGTGGCTTATTCCTACTCTATTACATTACCATAGTGGCCATCCAAGTAGACCACAAGGTTTTATTTTCACACTTTTACAGTGACTCTTGCAATGTATTGCGACAAGCCGACCAACCAAACATGGCAATTGCCACACGTATAGAAGAAGGACCATTCACCTTTAACACACACCGTATAACATTAAACACTTGCAACTACATGGTGATGTATAACACTAAATGGTCGTTGCAATACAGACCAGTTGTAGGAGACCATTTGCACATAGGAATTGCCATAAGCATCGACGGAAAAGAACACACCATGAGAGACAGGAATCTAACCGAACCTATACCATACGAAGATTTTCAAGCGACATGTGCAAATCCACCAGAATATGCTTACATCAAACAATGGTATCATACGGGTGTACATACGCATTGTGATAATATCATACACGTACATCCGTGGTCAGCGCCACGTAAATTGCGCGTAACGGGGAAGGAAGTCACCCTAGCCATGTGGTTTGAAAGCGTTGGTATATCTGTAATGGGCAATCAGTTGAGAATACCGGGGCACGAATACAGCGATAAATGGATACTGGATTATTATTTGAATGTAACAGACAAATACCCGGTATTTAGAACGAAAAATATGGAACAGATACAGAATTTGTGGCTCGTAGACCACCACTCGTTTATCAAATTGTACAAAGGTGTAGCACCAGATAAAAATACGAAGGTGTTGAATTATTACAGTAAAAGTAAGGTGGGTGATTATCCATCTAGAAATTAATAGTAAGGGGCTCTACGACGTTTCGGCGCTTGGTATTCAGACATTGCTGTCATATGGTCCCTAGCGCTTCCAGACGAACGGTACTGCTTGATAATGTTCAAAGCCATGTTCTCGGTGTTCTTCTTTTGCTTCTTCGTGGAGGCAGCGTGCGTCATTTGGGCCTGTACCGGTTCCGCGCGTGGACGCTTCTTGTGCATGACTTGTTCGAACTTTTCTTGCAATTGCATCTTTTCTGACATCTGTTTGAATTCATTGAACTTTTTAATCTGAGCGGCATGAGCTTTTGAGGCACAATGCGCAACGCGCAACATCTCCATACTCTGCTGAGGGAAATCTTGAGCCATCTTCAAAATCGCATGTTTGTTCTCGTCCGTCATCTCCGTTTTGTCCAAATTTTGTGCCCACTGATTCACTAGATCTTCGGCGGTGGCTTTCGCAGCAGCGAGTGTTTTGGAAGCTTCCTCGTCTTTCTGTTTTTGCAACATTGCTTTAAGCTGCTCCAACTCTTCCTGTTCAACGCTCTTTTTTGATTGGGAATCTTCCAACTCTTTTTGTTGTTGGATGATCACTTTCATCATTTCTTCACGGGACATCTCGGTCGTTTCAGGTTTAGTTTCTTCCTTCGCCACAGGGGCCGCTTGGGTTTCTTCTGGGGTTTGTACTACTGGGGTTTCGGTTGCCATTTTATTAGAAGCATGTTGGAGTATTTTATAGGTTACTTTTTCTGTTTGATCGTGATTCAGTTCACTATCAACGAAAGCAATACGACAATCGTTCCGACGAGGATTAACACAAAGCGATACCTCGACTGGAGTTTTTGTACTCTTTCCTGATGCGTACTGTGTATGCGTGTGTTGGAGTGACAGACCAGTGTAATACGCCGTTCCGTTCGCCCCCTTGTCGATTGCATATTTTGCAAACCGACCTTGGAAACTATCGTCGTTCAATTTACCCAACACCCAGCAACGACCGGCTTCATCCGTCCAAGAACGCTTAACCGTACCCACTTCCATGTCTGGATGGTGTTCCATACGGATAGGAACATTCTCCATCTGTAAAGACATGGTTTCTTCCTTCGTAAACGCAAAGGTTGGGTCGTCAGCTTCGGGCTGAGTATCGGTGGGAGATAAAATGTTTCCAATGAAATACTTTGACATGGTTTATAATATATTTGACTACTTAAATACTATGAGTTATTTGTAAATGAAACGTTTCTTAACCTACGATTTAGAAACCACATTTTTACAGAAAGGACAGAAACGTGCCGCGCAATCGATGTTGGAAATTGCTCTGAAAACAGCAGACAAACACTACCAGAAATTGGTCAATCCTTGTTCAACATACGGTACCGGAAAAGAACTTATACAAAATCTTGAAGAAATGAAACAACACCCAGAAGCAACCCTTAGGTTTTGGTCCAAATTGCTAGTAGAAAAAAAATGCCTGCCATCCAACATCAAACGGGCGCAAACCGACACACAAGCGGAAGCCATCAGCAAACTACTCGTACGATCAGACCTAGCCAGAAAAAACAAAGGAAAATACAACACTCGAGAATGGCTATATGCGCTAGAAACACACAATGACAAGCTGGAACTAGCGGAAACATTCTTAGATGAACATCAGGTAGATACGCCAAAGTCGCCCATCTTTTACAATACAAAAGAAGCACTGACCGGAGCACTCGTGTTTGGAATGGACCACACGTGGATTGCACACAACGGAAAATCGTTCGATATGCCCATCGTCAAAGGGAACTGCCAACGCAATGGCATAAAATGTGAAGTTGAATTTGAAGACTCATTGCACATGTTTAGGAGAAATATTAAAACCGACAGCTACTCGCAACCATTGCTTTACAGAAGTATATTTGGAAAAGGATACAAGGCGCATCATGCACTGGACGATGCCGAAGCTCTATACGAACTATTGGAACACGTTGCCAAAGAAAAAAACACAGAGGTGCTGGAACTGTTCAAGGTCAAAAAATTACCAAGGAAAATCAAAATTCAATCGGACCTATTGAATATAAAAGGTGTCGGTACAAAAACAGCACTCAAATTTATACAAAAGGGAATTCGTAACAGGAAACAACTCGATCAATGGGTACAAGACCACGACAGAGATGAATTTCTTGAAAAATTCAACGACCTGTACAGATACAAGAAACTGGCAGAAACACTATACGAAGCAGAAGTCTAATCGGTCTAATTATAATATAAAAGTATCATATATCTATGTAAATGATGTTCTCCGGTCTTTACAGTATCGGCAGTTCTACTCTATCCTCGGTCAGAAATGCAATGGCCGCAAAATACTATGTATCCCAACAACTATCTCAAATGCAAGCACATAATCTCAACAGAAAAACTATCATTGAAAAGGCAAACCCAATGTCTAAAAAAGTCATTAAAGACATTTTTAACCGATATGATAAGGCCATACAATCAAATAATTACGCATGGATCAAACAAAAGAACGAATTGGTTTTAATCAAGTTAAAGGGCGGAAAAGCATTGTCTAGCGGTGGCGGTATGGTAAAACCGTGCAACGAAAATTTTCACAGGGGCATATTCCCTCCCATGGACGGTATTGAGGCAACTCTGGACGAATGTACTACTGAACTAGGGGACGAATTAGATTATAACGACTGGTTAACACAATACAGGGCATTTATTACATCATATGTTTCAAACTTAGAATATTGGGTATTAACACTAGAGGCACTGGAACAAGATATGGCATTGCTTGTACATCACCGATGCGTGGGGCCAGATCTACTTAAAATATCTATATAGGCAACCGTATATTCATGTATATGGGAGTCTCGTTTCGTAAACCGGAAGACACCTACCGAGTCGATTTGAAAGCTCGCCTAGACGAGTTGGAAAAGACAATTGATGGCTTCAACAGGAAGGGCAATGCCACAAATACGACCGACCTAAATACAGCTCTAAAAGAACTAGGTACGCGGGTTGATAGAAATGTCATCTCTAACGCTGATTCATTTCGGAAATTAGAAGAAACATTAAAAGAGCTCAGGAGAAAATCCGTGATGCGTTCGACCAATAACAATAGATCATTGATAGGATTTCGATTGGAACTTCAAAATTTCGAAGACGACGTTCTTTCCTTTCTAGAAGGACTTAGTATAGATCAAAATTCCGACAAAAGGCTTAAAGAATGGAGGAAATTAAAAACGGAGCAAAGAACTTCTGGTAAGGAAGGTAGGTTACCAAGATTTAAATTCTAAGTCGGGCCGGTTGTATCGGAATCTATAAGTATACCTACACATTTACCAAAATGGTAGCTGGAATTATCGTTGTCGGTTTTATGTTT
>Ga0206129_10001720_pt1 | contig 28916 bp, 24 predicted proteins | sample Helgoland_Spring_8_FD_148616 | JGI IMG/M metagenome (GOLD analysis project Ga0206129, IMG submission 148616) | Pelagic subsurface seawater microbial communities from Kabeltonne, Helgoland, North Sea - Helgoland_Spring_Bloom_20160502_2 | ecosystem: Environmental > Aquatic > Marine > Epipelagic ...
CGAAAAATCTTCGAATAAAGTTAACTTTCTTAGGGAGATTTTTTCGTTTTTTATTAAAATTAAAGCGATGCTTTAATTTGCAGCTTAAAAATGGAGGATCATGAAATAATCCTCTCATCCCGACAAGTAGATACCTAACTTCAAAGAAGTTGGGTTTTTTGTTTGTGGTCAAGTCAAGTTTATTTGTGCGAATAAAAAAATAAAAGAGCCAAAATGCGAAAGCATTTACAGGTATGTATTTGCAACAATACCAGTATAGTATTATTGAATGTAATGAAGTAATCCACTTATTGCGACAAAAAATCAAAAATTTACCTCATTTCTCCACGTTCTTTCATTAATTTTTATGAAATTATTACTTCTTTACTAAAGAAGACTATTAATAAACTAATCAATTATTATTTTGTTAAATTTGTGTACAATATTTATCAAATTAATAATAAAATTTAACAATGCTTGTAATAGGTATAGCTGGAGGAACAGGAAGTGGTAAAACAACTGTTGTAAATCAAATTTTAAATGAATTACCAGTAGATGAGGTCTGTGTTATTTCACAGGATTCTTATTACAAATCTACAGACAATTTATCCTATGAAGAAAGAATAAAAATCAATTTTGATCACCCTAGAGCCATAGATTTTGAATTATTAGAACAGCATATTATAACTTTAAAATCTGGGAAAGAAATACAACAACCTATCTATTCTTTCGTAACACACAATAGAACAAAAGACACTTTAAAAACTCAACCCCGAAAAGTAGTAATCGTAGAAGGAATTTTAATTTTTAATAGCAAAAAATTACTAGATCTGTTTGATATAAAAATATTTGTTCACGCAGACGCAGACGAAAGGCTAATTAGACGAGTAAAAAGAGATATAAAGGAAAGAGGTAGAGATATTGATGAAGTTTTAAATCGATACAAAGAAACCCTTAAACCTATGCATCAGCAATTTATTGAGCCTACAAAAAGCTTTGCAGACATTATCATACCGAATGACAGATACAATACTGTAGCTATTGATATAGTTAGAACTGTAATAAGTGAACGCTTGTAAAATATGGTTTCAAAAAAAATAAAAGAAAATAAACTTTTCAAGTTTCTAACTAATTCTTATGTAATCATTTTCAGTAGTTTTCTAGTATGGATGTTTTTTTTTGATACCAATGTTCAGTTAAACAAAGAGTTTAAAAAGGAAATTAAAGAATTAAATAATACTATAAACTTTTATAAAAAGGAAATTAGTAAAGACAAAAAAACAATTATAGAACTTCAAGACTCTCTTCAACTTGAAAAATTTGCTAGAGAGCAATATTTAATGAAAAAAGATAATGAAGATATTTACATTATAGAATACGATACTTTAAAAAAATAAATGGCTAGTTTTTTGTTTAATGATTTTGATACCATAACTGCAGCTGCTTGGAAACAAAAAATTCAAGTAGACCTGAATGGACTTGATTATAATGAATCCTTGATATGGAAATCAAATGACGGCATTTCCGTAAAACCATTCTATACCAAAGAAGACAGGCATTTATCAAAGATTTCTTTACCCGATGTTGGTTATAATATTTGTCAAACAATTTTTGTAGACAATATCGAAATTGCCAATAAATTAGCTTTAGATAGTATAGAGAGAGGAGCCACAGCTATTCAGTTTATTGCAAATAAAAAATTTAATTACAAGTTACTACTAGATAATATAGATATAGACAAAACATCCTTATATCTAAAACTTGAATTTTTGGACGCTACTTTTGTTAATAATATCTATAATTATTGTAACAATAGTCATATCTATTTTCAGATAGATATTATAGAGAATTTAGCTTCTAGTGGAAATTGGTACACCAATATGAACTCAGATATAGCTGAGACAAAAAAATTTATATACGACTCAAATAACTCTATTAGTGTTAATGCATCTTTATATCAAAATGCAGGGGCAAGTATTATTCAAGAATTGGCTTACGCATTAGCTCACACCAATGAATATATTGAGATTTTCGGACCATCTATTATTACAAAAATTCATTTCAATTTTTCCATTGGAAATAATTACTTCTTTGAAGTTGCAAAATTAAGAGCCTTCAGAATATTATTAGATACTTTGTTTAATGAATACAAAGTTGATGACTTTACCGCTCATATTTTTTCTAAACCAACTTTACGTAATAAAACAATATATGACTACAACGTTAATATGTTAAGAACCACCAGTGAATGCATGAGTGCAATTCTTGGTGGTGTAAATACAATTTCGAATATTTCTTATGATTCAATCTACCACAAGTCAAATGAGTTTGGAGAACGAATTGCACGAAATCAGTTATTAATTTTAAAAAATGAAGCCTATTTTTCTGATGCTCATAAAATTACAAATGGTTCTTATTATGTTGAAAGCTTAGAAAAACAATTTGCTGAAAAAGCACTGCAGCTATTTAAGCAAATAGAAAAAAATGGTGGCTTTTTAAGCCAACTAAAAAAGGGAGCTATCCAAAGAAAAATAAATGAGCACGCAGAAAAAGAACAAGACAGATTTAACGAAAATAAAACCATCCTTATAGGTACCAATTTATTGCCTGAACTAACAAATAAAATGAAGCATGAGCTTCAAATATATCCATTTCTAAAAACGAATAGTTCAAAAACATTAATTCCCCCAATTCTTAAAAAAAGATTGTCTGAAAAACTAGAACAAAATAGATTAAAAAAGGAATTATGATTAATGATAAAATAAAAGAGCTACTAACAATAATCATTCAAAAAAGAGGAATAGAAAACATGAATGTAAAGCTGTATCAATTTATAAAACTTGACAATGGCTAGAAAAACACTTCAAAATCTATCATTAAATCTTCAAAAAAGGGGACATAATAAAAGTTTTGATCATGAAGATTTTGGAGCTGGTATAGCCCCAAACCTGCGAGGTCCCTACTCTACAATGTATGTTAAAAGACCATGGACTATTAGACAATATGCAGGATTTTCAACTGCAGAAGAGAGCAATTCATTTTACAGAAGAAATTTAGCTGCTGGTCAAAAAGGATTGTCCGTCGCTTTTGATCTAGCAACTCATAGAGGGTATGATTCCGATCATGAACGTGTAGAAGGAGATGTTGGAAAAGCAGGGGTAGCTATTGACTCTGTAGAAGATATGAAAATATTATTTGAAGGGATTCCTTTAGATAAAATGTCTGTTTCTATGACTATGAACGGGGCTGTGTTGCCAATATTAGCATTTTATATTGTAGCTGCACAAGAACAAGGAGTTCATGAAATAGATCTATCAGGAACTATTCAAAATGATATCTTAAAAGAGTTTATGGTTAGAAATACGTATATCTATCCTCCAACTCCATCAATGAAAATAATAGCAGATATTTTTGAATATACTAGCGAAAAAATGCCAAAATTTAATTCAATATCTATTTCAGGATATCATATGCAAGAGGCAGGTGCTACTCCAGAAATTGAATTAGCGTACACGCTAGCTAATGGATTAGAATACATAAAAAAAGGAATAGAAACAGGAATGAAAATAGATTCTTTCGCACCAAGATTATCATTTTTCTGGGCCATCGGAATGAATCATTTTACTGAGATAGCAAAAATGAGAGCTGCAAGAATGCTTTGGGCAAAATTAGTTAAAGAGTTTCATCCCAAAAATCCAAAATCACTCACATTAAGAACACACTCTCAAACTAGTGGATGGAGTTTAACAGAGCAAGATCCATTTAACAATGTAGCAAGAACGGCTATAGAAGCAATGGCAGCAGTATTTGGAGGTACACAAAGCCTTCATACAAATGCTCTGGATGAAGCCATAGCTTTACCAACAGATTTTTCTGCAAGAATAGCTAGGAATACACAAATATATTTACAACAAGAAACTCACATTACAAAAACTGTAGACCCTTGGGCTGGAAGTTATCATCTAGAACAACTGACTGAAGATATAGCAAACAAAGCATGGAATTTAATCCAGGAAGTAGAAGAATTAGGTGGAATGACAAAAGCAATAGAAAAAGGAATTCCTAAAATGCGTATTGAAGAAGCAGCAGCAAAAAAACAAGCAAAAATAGACAGTGGACAAGATATAATTGTAGGTGTAAATAAATTTCAATTAAAAGAAGAAGATCCTTTACAAATATTGAATGTTGATAATGAAGCTGTTCGAAAATCACAAATAAAACGACTTTCAATTTTAAAGAAAAATAGAGATTCAAAAAAAGTAAAAGAAATACTTACGGAAATTACAAAAAACGCAAAGCTACACCTTCAATCTAACAACCCTGAGTCTATTAAAAAGAAAAATTTATTACATTTAGCTGTAAAAGCTGCTAAAGAAAGGGCTACACTAGGAGAGATATCTGATGCATTAGAGGTTGCTTTTGGTAGACATAAAGCAGTACATAAAACAATTTCAGGAGTGTATAGTAAAGAAATAAAAAATAATAAGTTATTTAAAAAAGCTACAGAACTCATAGATAAGTTTGCAGAAATGGAGGGAAGAAGACCTCGTATTATGATTGCTAAACTTGGGCAAGACGGGCATGATAGAGGTGCAAAAGTTGTCGCTACTGCCTACGCAGATTTAGGATTTGATGTAGACATCGGTCCATTATTTCAAACTCCAAAAGAAGCCGTAAAACAAGCAATAGAAAATGATGTACATATTCTTGGAATTTCTTCGCTAGCTGCAGGTCACAAAACATTAGTTCCACAAGTGATCTCTGAGTTAAAAAAATATGAAAGAGAGGATATTATGGTGATTGTTGGAGGTGTAATACCTGCTCAAGATTATCAATTTCTTTTTGATTGTGGAGCCGTGGGTGTATTTGGTCCTGGAACAAAAATTGCTCAAGCCGCCATAGACATGGTTGCTATTTTAATTGATTCTATTAAATAATTAGACAGAATTAAAAAATCTTGTTAAACTTAAGTTAACACTATTTTTTTGGTTTTAAAAAAGAGGTAAATCAATGAATTTTTCGATGTTTAATTCTTAAATTTGCATATCTTTTTTTAAGCTAATTTAGGATGAAAAAAATATTTGATATTTTCTACTCAACCCGTCTGACTGCCGTACTTTTTATAATCTATTCTACTGCGATGGGAGTTGCTACTTTGATTGAAAATGACTACGGAACACAAACTGCTAAAGCATTAGTATACAACGCATGGTGGTTTGAAGCTATCATGGTGTTTTTTGTAATAAATTTCTTTGGAAACATTTTTCGTTACCGATTATTGAAAAAAGAAAAATGGCCTGTTTTATTGTTTCATATTTCTTTTCTTCTGATTTTAATTGGAGCAGGTATTACTAGATATGTTGGCTATGAAGGATTGATGTTAATAAATGAAGGTGAGACAACAAATAAATTCTTATCTGAGACCACCTATATAAATTTAGTAGTAGATAACAATGAAGTTCAAAAAACATATCACAAACCTACCTTGTTCTCTGCTAAAGGAGGAAATAGTTGGACCTTTGAACAAAAATTTAAAAAAAGTGAGTTTTCAGTTAAGCTTAAAGAATATCTTCCATGGGCTAAAGAACAATTTTTTGAAGACAAAAACGGGGAAGAGCACTTATTTATAGTTGAATCAAGTAGTGGTTCTAGGCATGAACATTATCTTAAAAAAGGAACATTACAAAATATTCATGGGGTTCTTGTTGGTTTTGAAACCGAAAATAATACAGGTACTATCAATATCTTCAGAAAAGATGGAACTCTTAAAATCCAAGCAAGAAATAATGGAACTTGGATGCGAATGGCTGACAGAGTTGAAGGCTCTATCATCAAGGACAGTGTTCAAGAATTTCAACTGAGATCATTGTATAGAATTGGTGATCTTCCATTTGTTATTCCAGAACCTGTAAAAAGAGGGAACATAAAAACAACTAAAGGTGATACTAAAGATGCTTCAAAACTAGACGCATTATTATTAGATGTTACCGTAGACCAAGAAACAAAGCAAATTGAAGTTTTTGGAGGTAAATATGCCCCACAAAGACCAACTCAATTTTCTCTAAATGGATTAAATTTCAGAATAGATTATGGACCACAAGAACTGGAAACCCCTTTTAATGTAAAATTAAATGATTTTCAACTAGAAAAATATCCTGGATCAGAGAGTGCTGCTGCTTTTGCAAGTGAAATTACTGTAATTGATACCGAAGAAATATTTGATTATAGAATATATATGAATCATATCTTGGACCATAGAGGGTATAAATTTTTTCAAGCAAGTTATGATCTCTCTGGTGACGTAGAACAGACCCACTTGTCTGTAAATCATGATTTTTGGGGTACACTCATTACCTACATAGGGTACTCTCTATTATATTTTGGAATGATTTCTATTTTGTTTGCACCTGGAACTCGCTTCGATTCGTTAAAGAAAACACTAAAAAAAATTAAAAAGAAGAAAGCTGTACTAACCCTTTTCATTATCCTTTTTTCTTCTATTAATGGAGTTACTCAAGCACAAGAAAATCATTTACATGAACCATCTAATTATCAAATTGACTCTATTCTTAGAGCTAACTTAGTGGAACTAAAACACGCTGAAAAATTTAATACACTTATAATTCAAGACATAGGTGGACGAATGAAACCAGCCCATACCTTTGCTTCTGAACTAGTGCGAAAGGTATTTCATGATGATGATTTTAATGGAATAGAACCTAGCCAAGTCTTTTTATCTATCATAGAAAACTCAAAACTATGGTTTAATGTGCCATTTATATATCTAGAAAAAGGGAATACAGAAATTCGAGAAATTATAGGTGTTGATAAAAATGCTACCCATGCTACTTTAGCTAACTTCTATGATGAAAAAGGAGCATCAAAAATTAGAAAATACGCCGCTGATGCTGAAAAGAAAAATGTTCAGAATAAATTTGAAAAAGATGTCATCAAAATAGAAAGACGTATTTATTTATTTTCTCAAGCATTAAGTCTAAGTGTACTAAGAATTTTTCCAAAATTAAATGATGAAAATAATAAATGGGTTTCTTTTCCAGAAAGTTCTAGAGCAAATTATATAGGAAATGATTCTTTATTTGTTAGACAATCATTACCTGTATATATCCAATTATTACAGTATGCAAAAGAAAATAGTGATTATACTGAAGCTAGTAAAATGTTGGATGGAATAAAAAAATTTCAACAGAAATACGGTGCAAAAGTATACCCAAACAAGGAAAAAATTGATTTGGAAGTAACCTATAATAAATTACAGATTTTTAAGAATTTAGCCAAGTATTACGGGTTTACAAGTATTTTTCTAATCTTTTTTGTAATCCTTCAAATATTTAACAACAAAAAATGGATAGGACTTGTCGTAAAAGTCTTGATTGGAATAACAATTTTTTTATTTACCATGCATTTACTCGGGTTAATGAGTCGTTGGTATATTAGTGGTAATGCACCATGGAGCAATGCTTATGAGTCTATTATTTATGTTGCTTGGGCCACTATGTTGTTTGGATTAGCCTTTGGAAGAAAATCATCATTAACTATTGCTTCCACAACTTTTTTAACAGCTGTAATTCTTGCTTTTGCTCACCAAAATTGGTTAGATCCAGAAATTGCAAACCTTCAACCAGTATTAAACTCTTGGTGGTTACTAGTTCATGTATCAATTATTGTTGCGAGTTATGGTCCTTTTTCTTTGGGAATGATTTTGGGAATTGTAGCACTACTTTTAACTGTTTTTACTACAGAAAAAAATAAGAAAAAAATGGATTTAAATATTAAAGAAATTACCACTATTAACGAAATGGCTTTAACCATTGGATTGATAATGTTAACTATTGGTAATTTCTTAGGAGGTATGTGGGCAAATGAAAGCTGGGGTCGATATTGGGGATGGGATCCAAAAGAAACCTGGGCACTCATCTCAATTATGATCTATGCATTTGTATTACATATGCGATTGATACCTGGCCTAAGAGGTAAGTACACTTTTAATCTATGGTCTATTGTGGCTTATGGATCTATAATGATGACTTATTTTGGAGTAAATTTCTATTTATCTGGACTACATTCATACGCTAGTGGAGATCAGGTAATTACACCAAATTCAGTATTTTATTCAATTGGGTTTATCTCTATATTAGGTTTAGCTGCATGGTTTAAACATCGAAAATTTTATAAAAAATAAAAGAAAAGTGTACTTTAGCAACCACATAAAATCAATATATGTTTCATAAAAATATAAAATTAGTATTAGCCTTTTTGACAGTAGTTTGGTCTGTTTTTGAATTTTGGCAGGGCCATATAGGAAATGGTATTGCAATACTATTTCTGACTGGAATGTTTATTTTGTTGTATTTCAAAAATGAATTTATCCTATTATCATTTCTTCAACTAAGAAAACAAAATTTTCCAGCTGCTCAAAAATGGCTATCTTATATAAAAAACCCAAGTGCAGCACTTACACAAAAACAAGAAGGATACTACAATTATTTACATGGTATTATGCTTTCTCAGACAAACATGACACAAGCAGAAAAATTTTTACGAAAAGCTGTTAGACTAGGATTAGCTATGGATCACGATTTAGCAATGGCTAAACTACAATTAGCAGGTATCGCCATGACAAAAAGAAGAAAGCGTGAAGCCACAACTTTAATGGCAGAAGCAAAAAAACTTGACAAACATGGAATGCTTAAAGAACAAATGCAAATGATGAAACAGCAAATGAAGAAAATTTAATTATTCAACAAAAAAACTCCTGGTTCTCGGGAGTTTTTTTATTCTTTGTATTTTTAATAAAACTACTTTAATCTGCTAATTGTCATATCTGAATTATACTCTAAGATATATATTCCTTTATTTGAAGTAGTTTTAAATAAATCTTTTGTGTAGTCAAACTTGCTCTCTAGTCTATAAGAGGTTCCGTTCTTAAATGTTTGTTTTAACTTGTTTCCTGAAGCTAATCGCATCCCAACATCAAATACAATATCAAATCCTTTTGTAGCGTAATAGGAAGGATACACATGATTTTGATTAAAATATTGCTGATTAAATAATTGGATTTCCGGAGAACTTTCTTCGTAAAAAGTGTCACTAGTAAAGGTAAAACCTAGTTTTGCTAATTTATTATTATCTATTCTGTCAAATTGAGAGGATTTGAAAATACCAAAAACCTTTATAACAGTATCTTCAGGTAAAATTTGCATTTCTGGCTCATCATCTTCATCTTCATCTTCATCTTCATCTTCATCTTCTTCCTCCTCTTCTTCTGGTTCTTCAACAGGCAAACTTATAAGGCTATTAACAACGTCTGAAGATATTACTCTATTATCAGTGGCTAAAATTACCCAATTACCAACTTCAGCTTTTAAAGCATTGATAACGTAATCCTTCCTAATGTAACCTAAATTTGGATAAATTATTTGAGCCTCATTAATAGAGTCGTGCAGGAGTAGTTTTGATTTTATCAGATTACTATTTCTTATGGAAGTGGTTGAACTATCACCAATAATTAAAATATTTTCATTACCATAATTATTGTAAATGTAATTTATTAACCCCTCTTGATGAACTTCTCTATCTGCAAAGGTTTTAATAATTTTTGAAGATTTAAAGCTAGATTGTTTTTTAGAATATACAGGGAAAACAACTGAAGTACCCGATCTAACGGCTACTTTAGGAACTTCTTCAGAGTATAATGGACCAATGATTGCATCTGTATTACTAAAATCTGTTGCAGTTAGTATTGAATCTAATTTTGTATCCTTTCTTCCTGTATCAAAAACAGAAAGCTCTATATCTATTCCTAATTTTATTAAAGAATCAACTGCTATAGAGGCACCTAAGTAAATATCAGTTGTAATATTGACTAATCTGTTGTTCTTAAAAATATCTTTAGCATCAATAGTATCATATTCAATGGCTCTGAAAGGAAGCATCATAGCGAGTTTTAAGCTAGAATTATCTTGAATGGTGTCTTTGTATATTAAAATGTTATTTTCTTCCTCTATTGGTTTAATTTTTAACAACATTTCCAGTTGCAATCCAGAGACATCCAGTAATGGGTTTAAAATCTTTAATTCTTCCTCAGAAACATTGTAAGCACGGGTTAAGTTGTAAAATGTATCTCCCTTTGAAACTTTGTGTAGTACAAAGGTATTTACCAATGTATCTTTAACAGCCATGCTAGCTTCGGTGGTAATACTATCATTTAATTTATCTAAAATATTGTTAACTGTAGGTGACTTATACCCATTATTAGGTATAATAATAAGAGTTTCAGGTGCTGGTTTTCTTCCAGTATCAGGATTTAATCGCATCAACTCTTTGGTTTTAATCCCTATCCGCTTTGCAATTATTTTTAAGGTTTCACCTTTTTTTACAGTATAGGATATGTATTTTTTTTGTTGAGCACATGATGTGGCTATCACAACAAAAAATAAGATGATGATAATTTTAAATTCTCTCATATAGTTATTCCCATTCTATAGTTGCAGGAGGTTTTGAACTGATGTCATAAACTACCCTGTTCACACCTTTAACTTTATTTATAATTTGATTTGAAGTTTTTTGCAAAAATTCGTAAGGTAAATTAACCCAATCTGCTGTCATACCATCAGTGCTTTCAACAGCTCTCAAAGCTACTACTTTTTCATAGGTTCTTTCATCTCCCATTACACCAACAGAATTAACTGGCAACAATATAGCACCCGCCTGCCAAACTTTGTGATATAATCCACTTTCTTTTAATCCATTTACAAAAATAGCATCAACTTCCTGAAGGATTGAAACTTTCTCTTCGGTAATATCTCCTAATATTCTAATCGCTAAACCTGGTCCAGGAAATGGATGTCTTCCTAATAGTTCTGCATCTATTCCCATTGAGGCACCAACTCTTCTTACTTCATCTTTAAAAATCATACGCAAAGGCTCTACAATTTTTAATTTCATAAAATCTGGCAAACCTCCTACATTATGATGACTTTTTATAGTTGCTGACGGACCTCCGTTAACAGAAACTGATTCTATCACATCTGGATATATGGTTCCTTGAGCTAACCATTTTACATTTTCAATTTTGTGAGCTTCATCATCAAAAACTTCAATAAATGCATTTCCAATTGCTTTTCTTTTTTTCTCAGGGTCTGATAGACCTCTTAAGGCATTCAAAAAGCGTGCTGATGCATCTACTCCTTTAACGTTTAATCCCATACCTTCGTATTGATGAAGCACACTTTCAAACTCATCTTTACGCAACAATCCATTATTTACAAAAATACAATAGAGATTCTCACCTATAGCCTTGTGTAATAAAACTGCAGCAACAGAGGAATCTACACCTCCAGAGAGTCCTAGAACAACCTTATCATTACCAACTGTTTGCTTGATATTAGCTACGGTTGTTTCTACAAATGAATTTGGAGTCCATGTTTGTTCTACACCAGCAATTTTTACTAAAAAATTTTCTAGTAATTGTTTACCATCAGTTGAATGATAAACTTCTGGATGAAACTGAATAGCATAGGTTTTTTCACCTTCAATTCTAAAAGCAGCATTCTCAACATCCGCAGTACTAGCCAGATGAATTGCATTTGTTGGTAATTCTTTAATGGTGTCTGAATGGCTCATCCAAACCTGACTTCCTTCAGAAATATCAGAGAAAAAGATTTCGTTGCCTTTGATAAAAGATAAATTAGCTCGTCCATATTCCCTGGTATTTGAAGGAGCTACTTTCCCGCCAGAAAAATGAGCTAAATACTGTGCCCCATAACAAACAGCTAATATGGGTTTTTTACCTCTAATTTCTGATAAATCTGGATGCGGAGCATCATTAGCTCTAACAGAAGAAGGACTTCCAGACAAAATAACTGCCTTAAAATCGTTTGTGTTTGTAGGTTGTTTGTTGTAAGGGTGAATTTCACAATAAATATTCAACTCTCTTACTCTTCTCGCAATTAACTGAGTGTATTGCGATCCAAAATCTAAAATAAGTACCTGGTGTTGTTGCATGTGCAAAAATAGTACTTCAATTTAGAAATGAAAACTTTGTGTTTATAAATTTTACAATTTAATATCTATAAACTATTGCGTTAATATTCATACCAGCACCAACAGATGCTAAAATGATTACATCTCCTCTTTTGACTGATTGATTTTCTAAATTTCCTTTGATCACTAAGTCTAATAAAGTAGGTACAGTAGCTACAGAACTATTTCCTAACTTATGAATACTCATTGGCATTATACCTTCTGGAATTACAGATTTATACAACCTATAAAAGCGTTTAATGATTGCTTCATCCATCTTTTCATTGGCTTGATGAATAAAAACTTTTTTTACCTGTTCAATAGGAATTCCACTTTTATCTAAGGCAGATTTCATTGCGTTTGGCACATTATTTAAAGCAAACTCATAGATTTTTCTTCCGTGCATTTTAATATAGCGCACATCCTCATCTTCATTGGTATTAAAAGAATTTCCGAAAAATAAATGGTAGGCCTCATCTTTTGAAAAAGTTTGTGAAGCATGGCTTAAAATTCCTGAGTCTTGACCGTCATTTTTTTCAACAATACAAGCTCCTGCTCCATCACTATAAATCATAGAGTCTCTATCAAATTTATCAACAACTCTAGATAATGTTTCTGCTCCAATAACCAATACTTTTGTAGCTATACCAGATTTTATAAATGCCTGTGCTTGTATAACTCCTTCTATCCATCCTGGACAACCAAATAAAATATCATAAGCTACACAATTAGGGTTTTGAATTCCTAATCTATATTTCACTCTAGTAGCTAAGCTGGGTAACATATCACTTTGAATGGCATCTGTTTTAACATCTCCAAAATTATGAGCCAATATTATGTAATCTAACTCTTCTGGATTAATACCCGCGTCATCAATAGCTTTTTGTGCTGCAAAAAACCCTAGATCTGATGTATTGTATTCAGATACCGCATATCTTCTTTCCTCAATTCCAGTGATGGCTTTAAATTTTTCAATGATGACGTCATTCTCACCATTAATCTTCGTACCGTCTGAGTTTAAAAAATGATTTTCTAGAAATTTTTTGTTTTCCTTTTTAATTTTTGGAATGTAAGAGCCTGTTCCGGTAATAACTGAGGATATCATATAATTTTATATGTGGTGAAAATTTTAACAATGCTAAGGTAAAGGAAATCTTTTGAATTTATTTTTAAATTAATCTTTTAATAATATAAAATCAGTCAAAATATTATACCAATATCCAAAAATCAATTATTAAAATAATTAGATCTAATTTTCAATAATTTATTTAGTTCTTAATCAATGTCTGTACACCTATCTTTTTACCAGCAAAAACTCGAATAATATAGATTCCTGAAGCTAAATCACGCGTTACTATTTGATGATCGTTGGATGAAATTTTCTTGGAAATTAGTTTTCTACCTGCGTAATCATAAATCTCAGCTTCAGCCTCTAAAGACCCTGAAGGAAATTGAATATTTACTACATCTATCGAAGGGTTTGGAAACAGCTTAAATTCTAATCTTCTAGCTTCTGATACTCCTAAAGGTATGTTAGAAAGAATGGTTGTTACTACATGGTCTCCACTTGGTCCTACATCTCCATTCGCTGCATTTCCAGCAGCGTAAAACGTGATACTACCTGGGTCTGTAGATGGAGAAGTCCAAGTAAAAGTCCAAGAATTTCCACTACTTGGATTAGATTGTGCAATATTACCTCCATCATTTACCAATTTAGTATTGTTATCTGTAGGGGTAAAAGTTCCAACTTTAGTACTATCTAAATCTCTCTCTGCAGTAAGGGCAAAACCATGTTTGGATGCACCTGATTCACTTAAAGTAACTGTAAAATCGTATGTAGTACTTAATTCGTATCCAGATGAAGGAATGGTTGTTGAAATATCTATTGAGGCATTAAAATTACCTGGAGTAACATCATGGCAATTATAACATGTACCTAAATCACCTGGTGATCCAGACCATCCAGCAGGAGCTCCGTCAGATAATGACATTAGTATTAGAGATATTGCGGGTATTACCACAAGTAAAACTCTAAAAAAAATATTTTTTTTCATATTTATTTACTTTAAGAAAGGGTTGTTATATGTAAAAAAGTCAGCAATAAAATACCCAAGTAATACTTTACTATCATAGTAAGTTTGTAATTTATTTTTCTAACTTTTAATAAGTGTTTGTACTCCAACTTTATTATCAAATAATACACGTATTATGTAAATACCTGTTGTTAATTTACTGATATTTAACTTACTGTCTTCAGGTGAGAGTTTTTTAACTATTATTTTTCTGCCCGTGTGATCATACACTCCAACTTCAGCTTTCAGAGTTTCTACAGACAATTGAATATTTAAAATATCTGTAGATGGATTTGGAAACATTTTAAATTCTAATTTTTCAGTTTCTGTAATCCCTAATGTTGTTGCTGATGTAGGAAGAGATGTTGTAACTATTTGATCACCGGTGCTTTGTGCGTTTCCGTTCGCTGCATTTCCTGCAGCGTAAAAAGTAATAGGTCCTAAATTAGTTGATGGGGAAGTCCAGGTGAATGACCATGTATTTCCATTCGTATCATAACTTTGAGTAATATTCCCCACATTATTTATCCTTGTGACACCTTCAACTGGAGTAAAAGTTCCAACTTTAGCATTATCTTCATCTCTCTCTGCTGTAAGAGCAAAACCGTGATCTGTAGCTCCAGTTTCGTTAAGTGTGACAGTAATATCATATGGGGTGTCAAATTCATAACCTGTTACAGGAATGTTTGATGTTATAGCTAAAGAAGCATCAAAATTACCACCAGAATGACAAAAGGCACATGAATTTCCGTCACCAGGAGATCCGCTGTAAGCACCATATACACCAATAGAAGTAGACATAAATACTAATGAGACTAGTGGGATAGCTAATAAGAAGAGTTTGAAGAGGTACTTATTTTTCATAAAGTGTTTTTGTTTGGTGAAAATAAAAAAAATAAATTTTTATAATTTAATAACCACCTAAAGGTAAATATTTATTTATCTAATATTTTGTTAATTTTATAAATCACCAAAAATCACACATAAAATGATTTAATTACAGGTAGGTATTGTCAAAAGAAAATGGAAGCAATGAAGCAATAGAATTAGTTTTGATTACGTTACCAAATTCACCCATAAAAATGACCTCAACATCTTTCCCTTGTTTAACTTCATATTCAAACAATGTTTGTCTGCAAGCACCACAGGGCCCAACGGGTCTGTCTAATTTTTTATTAGAAGAAATAGCAGCTATGGCTAATTTTTTTACTTTTTTATTGGGAAATGAAGAGCTAGCCTTCCAAATTGCTACTCGCTCTGCACACATACCGGATGGATAGGCAGCATTTTCTTGATTATTTCCAGTAATAATGGTATCGTCTTCCATTAAAAGAGCTGCTCCAACACTAAATTTAGAATAAGGGGCATAAGCGTCTTTAGTAGCTTTAACGGCAAATTTCATAAGATTTTTGTCAACATCAGACAGCTGATTGATGTCTTCAAATAATAGTGCTGTAGTACCTAAATTAATTTTTTTCATTAAGAATGGACTCTTTTGAAAAAACTAAGGTACTAATAATCATTGTAAATTTCTCCTAAGTCAAAAGATAAAGAAAATCGTAACGAGTTCTCTAATGGATTGTTAACATCAGATGAATTAATTAGGTATGATAAATCTACATTCAATGCATTTGTTTTAAATCCAGCACCCATTGTGAAAAATTTTCTGTTTCCTTTATTTTCACTTTCATGAAAATATCCTAGACGTAATGCAAATGCATCATTATAAAGATATTCTGCACCTAGTGCATAAGTAACTTCTTCTAATTCTTCACTAAAACCTCCTTCTGCATCTCCAAATGAACTAAAAATACCTGATATAAATCCTTTGTCTTGATCAGAACCGTCTTCTTGCGGAGTGGGAACTAATAATTTTGTGAATTCAGTATTAATACTCACAATATTGTATTCATCTAATATAAAGTCAAATCCTCCACCAAATTTCAAATTTGTTGGTATAAAATCTTCTTGCCCTGGAACATAGGACACTTTTGGACCAATATTAGCAATGTTAAAACCTATTCTATAGCGGCCATTAAACTCACCGTAATTCTCCTCATAAGACTGATAATAACCAGAAACATCTACTGCAAAAGAATTGATAGGTTGTAATGTTGAATTTGTTCCTGTAAATGCTAAATTAGATCTAAAGTAACGACCACTAACACCCATTGAAAATGTTTCACTTAATTTTAATGCATACGTTCCTGACAAGGCAAATTCATTAGGATTAATAGTACCATTTGGATTTCCAACTCCATCGGTTAAGTCTATTTGACCTAACGAAAAATATCTAAACTCAGCACCCCAAGCAGAATTTTCACTAAATCTATTTATGTAAGAAGCACTTCCAATAAAAATATCATCTGTTAGATTTCTAAGCCATGGTGAATAGTTTATTCCTATTAGAACTTGCTGTCCGCTAAAAGCTATTTTAGAAGGATTATGAAAAAGAGAGCTCGCATCAGCTGAAGTAGAAACCCCTATATCTCCCATAGCACCTGCTCTTGCATCTGGTATAATTAATAAAAACGGTGTAGCTGTTGTAATTCCATTAGTAGTTTGTGCAGACATACCAAGAATACTTGTCATGCAAACAATGAATAATACTCCTATTTTCTTCATAAATGTCTTTTTGTTCTTTATTAATAACGTAAATATCGCAATTTATTATAGTATGACAAGTTTTTCATACTTTTCTGTCGATATATTACTAATTGTTGATGTTACTTTAAGTTTGTAAATATAAACCCCTTTACCTAATTTATTTCCATAATCATCTAAGCCATTCCAAACAATATTTCGAACTAAATTACCTGTTGTTTGAACTTGTTGATTGATTGTTTTTATTAGTTTCCCAGATACAGTAAATATCTGAACCTGAACTTCTAACGGTTCATTAGGCTTGTTATGATTAAACCAAAATTCTGTGTAATTCACAAAAGGGTTAGGATAATTTAATACATTATCTAATGTTATGCTAGTGTCACTAACTACAACAAAATTTAAAAGAGACTCTGAAGAATTATTGTACGTATCCCAAGCCTTTAATTTTAGGGTATGCTGCCCTACCGATAAATCTCTTAAACGGTATATAACTTTTCCTTTTGTAAAATCATCCAGTTCTGTTTGATAAAAATTATTCATAATAATTGGATTGGATTCATCTCCATCCAAAATACCAACAATATCATGATCTACAGCTGTTAAAGATGTATTAATACCACTCAAATCTGATAATTTAGCAATTAGATTTGGAGAAGCATTTGTGTTTGCACCATCAAGAAAGGATTCATCATTCATAAATAATTGGATTTCTGGACCTATAGTATCTTCAGGTGCGTTTTCGTTTATTCCTCCAACAATTACTTCATTGTTAAAACCTGATTTATCTTGTACATTATTAGAAGCATAAAAACTCAACTTACCATTTCCGTAGGCTACTTTTACATCTCTAGGAACTATAAATTCGAAGTTGAAATTTCCATTTTCTACGCTGGCTAATCCTCTAAATAGTTTACTTTCTTGTGAGTCAAAGGTATTAACTATACCAAATCCATCATTATCTAGAGTAACCTTGTCTATCGGTTTATCAAAAACTGTAGTCGATAAATTTCCGTTAAAATCTGATAAAGTATTATTTGAATTATCAGTTACAACTCCCTCAAAACGAACCTTAGAAAGAGCTTTTAAGGTATCTAAAGATTGTGATATATCTATTCCATTCATTTTGGTGATCTTCACATTAGGTTTAGGAATGGCTAATTTCTTTACTGGATCTCCAAAATGATATATAAAAAATTTTTGAAAATTTGAATAGCTGTTTTTTGTTTTGACCAAAGATTCAGAAATTGACAATTCCTCATTATCAAATTGAAGTAAAGAAGCTATTAATCTTTTATTGAAGGCTTGCCCAACACTAATAAAAACCTCTCTAGTAGTTGTAATCATGGAAGCGGCACCACCTGTAGTATTCCATAAAGTAAATTCTCCAGCAGATATTCTTGAAGGATTGTCAAACCTTGAGAAACTACAGGTAACCGAAATAAAAAGTGGCAATGTATTTTCATTCTGAAAACCTTTTATCTGTGGTACATCTAAAAACCTTTCCTGAGCAAATCCATTCTCTCCTCCATGACCAAAATAATCAAAGACCAATGTTCCAGACTCAATAGCAGATGTGATAGCTGCTTTAACTCTTGGATATTGTTCTCCTCCAGATGAATTTTGTTGAACATACGAGTCTGCATATATTTTATTTACATTAAAAACTGGTTTATTATCTTTTATGTCATCTGCAATAATTTCAACTCCTGATTGAATTTCTCGATCACTATCCTCATCTATATCATCAGCAACCAACGTAATTGTATTTCTCCAATCTCCATAAGAATCTAAATTATAATCTCTCAGTATTTTATCAACTACTTCAGAAGCTTGCTTTTGTGTAGAAACCGGAATCCTCCCTGTAGCCACATCTAATGAGTGACTAGGAGACATACTCCCTTCGTTCTCCTCTAACATTGCAAAAAAATCATCTGTAACATAAGAATAAGCAAGATTAAAACTCTCATCTGCTAAATAAACCGGAACTATATTATTATTTTCAGCAATCCTGTCTTTGTAATCATAGGAAGCATCTCCAAAAAAACAGACAAATTTCAATTTAGTTGACTCTGAAGAATTTGTATTGTAAATATGCCTTATAAAATCCCTAATACCTGTAATATCTTTACTCCCAGATGAAAATTCATTGTATATTTCATCTAATAAAACCACTTTAGCTGTTAATTCTGAATTTTCTATATGAAAATTAGCTATTCTCTGTGCCTGCTCTGAAAATTCACTTGTGGTTAATAGAAGGTAATTAATGTCATTTAGTGCGTGTAAATTTTGATTTTCTATACTAGCGTTAGCAACTGATTCTGGAGTGTAGTAATCATTTTCATTGACTACAACATATTCTTTTAAATCTCCTCCCATAGCCTTAAAAGAGAAATTTCCAGTTGAGGATTCATTGGTTATAGAAGTTACGTTTATATGATCACTTACTTCCCAAATTTGATAAATATTTTGAGAATTCTGTATTTGATATTCAACGATACCTGATGTATTTGCTGCACTAAAATTTCTGAAAGAAAACTGAAATCCATCAGATATTAACTGTTTTTTTCCGGAAATCTCAATAAAGTCTAAATAGGCTCTAGCTGACGGATTTCCTCCATTATCGTAATCTAAAAGAACCGACAACGTAGATGAGGTATTTGAAAAATTTTCTGAACTAATTCTATCTGATGCTAAATTGTCACTTCCTGAACTAATTGCTGAAAAATTAAGTGAAAAAAGCTCCTGTGAGTTTACATTCACCTTCATAGTTGATGTTAATCCTGAAACGCCAACTGCTCTAACTGTTATTTTTAATGGTTCGTTTTGAACTGCATTGGGAAAAGGTATTTGAAAGGTTTGTTGATTTTCTAAGCTAAATTCCTCTCCGAGCCACCTTCGTCCAGTGGCAAAAAGATTAGATGTTTCGTTTTCATAGAATGTGTAATCATTAAAAGTAGTGATTTCAGTAACTGGATTTCCAGAAACAGGGACTGCGTTTTGTATTCTTTTTCCATCTTGATCATTTACTGTAATAAAATAATAGGCTTTATCAGAATATATATTTTGTTTATGAGTAACTTCTTGTGATGTTGTATTTACAGACCAACTATGTGGACCTTTGGCATAAAAAAGAATGTAATCATTTGTATCAAAAGAATTGTCTTCTTCTCCTTCTACAAATATGGCATTCTCATGAAGATCATCATATCTAAAAACACCATTAGATTCAGGTAACAAATCACCTCCATTCCCATAAATGTGAATTTTTTTCGGATTTAAGTTATTGGTAGCTATCCCAATCTCCTGTAAAAGAGATTTATCAATTTTAAAAACACCTGTTGTATCAACAGAAAATTTGAACCAAATCCCCTCTGAAAGTACAGAATTAATAACTTGACTTTGTATAGTGAGGGAAAATAAAAAAAATAAGTAAGCAGTAAAATATTTTTTCTTTAGAATCATTTTTCAAAGAACGCAAATTATAGGGATATATTTTGTGTTAAAGATTGATATCTAATAATATTATGAAATCTCAGACGTTAAAAGAGCGTTAACATTGATGAATGAGTCATTAAATATTCAAATTTGGTGTTGTGAGAAAACAATTTTATTGTAAATTGCAAAACCTAATAAAACTCTAATATTAGAAAAATAATATGAATAAATTTTTTAGAATAACACTGTTTCTATTCAGTTTGTCTTTGCTAATTAGCTGTAATTCAGCTAGGGATAATAAATCGTCTTTAACGGGATGGAATTTTAACGATCCTAAGTATGGTAGTTACATCAAAGGAACTTCATTCCAAGGTCAAAAAGTTCCTGATGGAATGGTAGCAATTGAAGGTGGGAGTTTTACAATGGGTCAAGTTCAAGATGACGTAATGTTTGATTGGAATACAACGCCACAGCAAATGCATGTTCGTTCTTTTTATATGGATGAGACTGAGGTTACCAACTCAGAATACTTGCTTTTTTTACAAGTAACCAAAGATGTGTTTCCTCCTGAAGAAGAAAAATATAAAAACATTTACAACTCGTTACTTCCAGACACACTTGTATGGAGAAGTAGCTTAGGAAATACTGAATTATTATCTGAGAGCTACTTGAGACATCCTGCCTACTCAGATTATCCAGTAGTTGGTGTTAGTTGGATTCAAGCAGTTCAATATTGTAAATGGAGAACTAGTGCAGTTAATCTAAAAAGACTTATAGATAAAGGTGTTTTATCTAATGTATTAGAAAACGATACCATTAGAAATTTCTTCGATACAGATTTATATTTAGAGAATCCTTACAAATTATTTGACGGAGATTCTACTGTATACAAAAAAGGACTTCCAGATAATAAATTAAGAAAAAAAGGAGCTCCAAGACCTGAAAAAGGAGCTTTTACAGGAAGACAGGTAACTTCACTTGATGGTATATTATCACAAAAATTTAGACTTCCAACAGAAGTTGAATGGGAATATGCAGCAAAAGCCATAAGTGGTAACAGAGAGTACAACAACATTAGAGGTAGAAAAAAATATGCTTGGGATGGGAAGTTTACCAGAGATAAATCTAAACGATATAAAGGAGATCAACTAGCTAACTTCAAACAAAGAAAAGGAAATTACAGTGGTTTGGCTGGATGGTCTGAAGATGGTTCTGATATTCCTATTAAAGTAAAATCATATCCGCCAAATGCCTTTGGATTGTATGATATGTCAGGGAATGTAGCTGAATGGGTTGCAGACGTATACAGACCAATTGTAGATACTGAGGCCAATGATTTTAATTATTTTAGAGGGAATATTTTTACAAAGAAATTAATAGATGCAAACGGTGATGTTGTAGTAATTGGAGAAACTGGAGAATCGTCAATTAAATATGACACCTTACCTAATGGAAAAATAATTCCTATCGAATTTCCTGGAGAAATTAAATATGTCCCTGTAACTAAGGATGACACCTTCATGAGAAGAAATTACAACACTGCCAACAATCTCGATAAAAATGACGGTGATAAGTATTCAAATAGATTGTATGATTTAGAAGATGAACAACGTACTAACAAATCTAGAATGTATAACTCTCCAACAATTAGTAAAGATGAGGAAACTGGGAAAGTAAATCAATATGATATTAACAAACGTACTACACTTATTAGCAATAAAACTAGAGTCCACAAAGGGGGTTCTTGGCAAGATAGAGAGTATTGGCTAGACCCTGCACAAAGAAGATATCTACCGGAATACATGTCTACAAATTACATTGGGTTTAGATGTGCTACTGATGTGTTAGGAACGTTAAGCTTTAAGAAAAAAACAGCTAGAAACCCATCTAGATAAAAGTAAATTAAATAAATATAAACCTCATTGAATCATTTTCAATGAGGTTTTTTTTATCTTTAACACAATGAATATTGAAGATTTATATAGTTTATACACTAAAAATTACCTGGTAGACACAGACACCAGAACTATTAGACCAACTTCTATATTTTTTGCTTTGAAAGGTGACAATTTCAATGGAAATACATTCGCTAAAAAAGCCATAGAACTTGGAGCATCATATTGTGTTATAGATGAGGCTGAATATGAGATTAAAGGCGTTACTATTTTAGTTAATAATGTACTTGAAACATTACAATCTTTAGCTACTTACCATCGTCAAAAATTAGGAATTCCAATCATTGGAATTACAGGAAGCAATGGAAAAACAACTACCAAAGAGTTAATACATGCTGTTTTAAAAACACAATTTAAGGCCACTGCAACTAGAGGAAATTTGAACAATCACATAGGTGTTCCACTCACTCTATTATCTTTTACTAATAAAACTGAAATTGGTATTGTAGAGATGGGAGCTAATCATCAAAAAGAAATTGAATTTCTTGCTACTATTTGTGAGCCAGACTTGGGCTACATTACCAATTTTGGAAAAGCGCACCTAGAGGGTTTTGGTGGAGAAGAAGGAGTTATCAAAGGAAAATCTGAACTTTATACTTATTTGAAAGAACATAATAAAACAGTCCTCATTAATCCAGAAGATCCTATTCAATTAAAATTAACTAGTTCATTAAATAGTATTGTATTAAATAACGAGATTACAATCAAATCTATTCAACCTTTTTTGACCTTACAATATCAAAATCAAGAAATAAAAACTCATCTGGTTGGTGCCTATAATGAAACCAATATAAAAGCAGCTATCTCTATTGGAGAGTATTATGGCGTTACCAAAAGAAATATCATAACTGCTATAGAAGGTTATCACCCTACTAATAATAGATCACAACTCATTAAAAAGAAAAGTAATACCCTTCTTCTAGATGCTTACAATGCCAATCCAACAAGTACATTAGTAGCATTAGATAATTTTAACTCCATAAAACACAGCTCTAAAGTTGTAATCTTAGGAGATATGTTTGAGCTAGGTAATTATGCTTTTGATGAACATAAAAATATTGTAACCTATTGCAAAACGTTAGATATTCATCGATGTATTTTTGTTGGTGAAGAATTCTATAAAACCAGCGCTATAGAGAAGTATGAAGATTTCGAAAAACTGAAGACTGAAATCACAAAGTCTCCGTTGAAAAACAGCTATGTTTTAATCAAAGGATCTAGGGGAATGTCTTTAGAGAGACTTTTGGAAATAATTAATTGATGTTTTGTTTATGATATTCTAGCAGATTATCAATAGGTCTTTGAATAACATCAGTAATTTCTAATCCGTTTTTATCAGCAACGTCATCTAATATTTCTCTAAAATAATGCGCAATCGATCCTATAAAGTAAATAGGCGTATCTGTGTTTAATTGATACGGTAAAATTCTGTATTTAAAGAATTTTTCAAACCCCTTTTTCATTAATCTTCTTACGTATTTTTCGTCTTTAAAATCAAACATAAACTTAGCAAAAGAGGCTAAATACATATTTGGGTTTTGTTCCCTGTATAAGTTTGTTTTAATGGCATCAGGATCTAATTCAAATTCATTTTCAAATTTTTCAACCATATACTTTGGCATCATTCCATAAAAATAATCTCTTATCAATCGTTTCCCAAAATAGTTTCCACTTGCTTCATCCATTAGTACATACCCCAATGAAGGAACTTGCATATGCATAGATTCACCATCATAATAACAACTATTAGAACCAGTTCCTAGAATACAAACCAATGCAGGAGCGTTTCCTGAAGCAGCATAGACAGCCGCTAACATATCTTCCTCTATGGTAATGGCTGCATTTTTAAAAATTGCTTCCATCACCTCTTTTAAAATGGCACAGGCTTTTGGAGTTCCGCAACCTGCTCCATAAAAATAGACTTCAGTAACCTCATCTTTTGTATTGATAAGCTGAAACATATTAATGATTCTATTGGTTAATTCTTCAGAAGAAATTACTGCAGGATTTAACCCCAAAGTTCGTACTCTAAAAAGCTCTTGTTTGTTGTTATCAATAGCTATCCAATCAGCTTTTGTAGAGCCACCATCTGCAATTAAAATCATGTAATTTGGTTTGTATTTGTCAAATATATCATAAGAATATTGGTTACGCAACAACTCAGAAAAACTCAATCGTTTTCGAAGAAAAAATAATTAAAAACCTGAGCTATTTTATTAAACTTTTTTTAGGTATGAGAAGTTTTTAGTTCCTACAAGAACAAAAAAAAACGCTCTGATTGCCAGAACGTTATTTTGTTACAAAACAATAGCAGATTACTTTTTAAGCAACCAACTACTAGACTGTATTTTATCTCCAAGGCCATCTACTAAGTTAATCCCCATCTGATCGCAAATAGGTCTTTCTGGAATGGTATTGTTATTTTGGTCTCCTCCATTAGCAAAACTCAAATCATAGGTAGCACCAAAGTCTAGGGCTATCTTTTCAATCGTTTTACAGACGGTTCTGTCTTGGTCTATAGACAACACACAATGATCTACAGATTTTATATTAGAGACGATAAAAACACGTTCTTGTTCTTGTTGAAATTCTTTGGACCCCTTTAATGCTCTTTGATGATCGTTATTTACAATCACAAACAATTCATCGGCTAGGGCTTTCGCATTGTTAAAATACTCGATATGTCCTTTGTGTATGGGATTAAAATACCCAGATACAATCATTCCTTTTTTCTTACTCATGTTATTCTTTTTTATCTTCCAAAATCATCTTGCACGCGTATAATATCATCTTCATCTGAAGGATGGTTAGCATCGGTATGTTGCCAAATTTCTGCTACTACCGAAGTTTCATTTAAACCAATTAAACGGTGACGCTCACCTTGTTTTAAAATGATTTGATCACCTTCATTATATTCTTTCATCTCATTTTCTTCATCAGAATCACTTCTAATAATCCCAGCAGAGCCTTTGTAAACTTGCCAAATTTCTGCACGTCTGTTATGATATTGCCAAGACAAGCGAGCATTGGGTTTTACTATCAATATTTTCGGACTCAGTTTACCTCCAATTTTTAAGGTGTTTACGTCTATACCTTCAAAGAATTTATTAGAAAAACCTTGTGCTTGACTTTCATCAATCACTAAAAATCCTCCCCAGGGTCTTTCAAAATCATGAGACACTACCTTGAATCCAAAAGATTCGATCTCTTTTTTTATTTCTTGATACATGTATTTTTATTTAGTGTACATTTTTTGATAATATGCTTGATAATCTCCAGAGGTTACATTATCCAACCATTCTTGATTTTCTAGATACCAAGCTACCGTTTTTTCAATCCCTTCTTCAAATTGTAAAGAAGGTTCCCAACCCAATTCGTTTTTTAGTTTTGTAGAGTCTATTGCATAACGTAAATCATGACCTGCCCTATCAGTAACATAGGTAATGAGTTTATCAGAAGCTCCTTCTTCCCTTCCTAGTAAGCGATCTACGGTTTTAATCATCACTTTAATCAAGTCAATATTTTTCCATTCATTAAAACCACCAATATTGAAGGTTTCTCCCAATTTACCCTTGTGAAAAATAACATCAATTGCTCTTACATGATCATCTACAAACAACCAATCTCTAACATTTTCTCCTTTCCCATACACAGGTAGTGGTTTATTGTTGACTATATTATTGATAAATAACGGAATTAGTTTTTCTGGAAACTGATACGAACCATAATTATTGGAGCAATTAGAGATAACGGTTGGTAACCCATAGGTATCTGCAAATGCTCTTACAAAATGATCTGAAGACGCTTTAGAGGCAGAGTACGGAGAATGAGGATCGTAGGCAGTTTTTTCTGTAAAAAAACCCTCCTCTCCTATAGATCCATATACTTCGTCTGTTGAAACGTGGTAAAATAATTTATTAGTAAAGTTTCCGTTCCAATGCTGTTTTGCCGCTTGCAATAAACTAAGGGTTCCCATCACATTCGTTCGTGCAAATGAAAACGGATCTTTAATAGACCGATCTACATGAGATTCTGCTGCCAAATGAATAACACTGTCAATTTGATATTTTTTAAAAACTTGGTTTACTTTTTCTACATCACAAATATCACATTTTACAAAAGTGTAATTTTCTTTATTCTCTATATCATTTAAATTCTCTAAATTACCAGCATAAGTAAGCACATCCATATTTATAATATGATAGTCTGGATATTTATTAACCAATAATCTAACTAAATGAGACCCTATAAATCCTGCGCCTCCAGTAACTAATATGTTTCTCATGAGTTGTGATTTATTTTTTTTATACAATTAGCTAACGAATCTCTCCAATGAGGAATTATTACTTTAAAATCAGATGTTATCTTAGATTTATCTAGCACTGAATACAAAGGTCTTATAGCTTGGGTGGGATAATCTTTCGTTTCAATTGGAATTACATTACAATCAATATTACTGATTTCCATAATAGCCTTTGCAAAATCATACCAAGAAGTAACTCCTTCATTAGAGTAATGATAAATTTTTCCTTTCTTACTTATATTCGTAGAACCTGCGTTACTTAAAATATCCAAACATGTTTTAGCCAAATCTTTAGCATAAGTTGGAGTTCCAATCTGATCAAAAACAACCTGTATGGATTCTTTAAAATTTCCTAAGCGTAACATCGTTTTTACAAAATTATTCCCGTAGACTGAATACAACCAAGAGGTTCTAATCACTATGGCATCAATACTACTATTAAGAACTGCCAACTCACCTGCTCTTTTCGTTTCTCCATAAACACCTATTGGGCTTACTGGATCTGATTCTTTGTAGGGTTGTGAATGGTTTCCATCAAACACATAATCTGTAGAGATATGAATTAACTTTCCATCTACTTTTTTTAGGGTATTCGCCAAATTTAAAACCCCTTCAGAGTTCACTTTTTGAGCAATCAGTGCCTCCTCTTCTGCCTTATCAACAGCAGTATACCCCGCACAATTAATCACTGCATTGATATGTTGATCTATGATAAACGTATTTAATACCTCTGTATCACAGATATCCAATTCAGAAAGGTCTTTAAAGACACATTCCAAGTTTTCATATCCAGAGGCTAACTCTTTGATTTCAGACCCCAATTGACCGCTCGACCCTGTGATTAAAACCTTCATATGTTAGTTTGTAAATGGGGTTTCAAATTCTGAAAAAAATGGAAGTTTTGCATCTTTCTCTGAAACCAACACTTCGCTTTCATTGACTCCCCATTGGATGTTTAGTGTTGGATCATCCCAACGAATTCCTGCATCATATGCTGGCGCATAGTTATTGTCAACCTTGTAAGATACTGTGGCAGTATTACTAAGTACAAGAAAACCATGAATAAATCCTTTAGGAATGAATACTTGTTTTTTATTTTCACCTGTGAGTTCAACAGTAATATGTTCCCCATAGGTCTCAGATCCATCTCGAATATCTACTGCAATATCCAATACTTTACCTTCTATACAACGAACTAATTTAGCTTGAGCATATGGAGGTTTTTGAAAATGCAAGCCTCTCAACACCCCTTTAGAAGATTTCGATTCATTATCTTGCACAAATGATATCTTCCCAAAAGCTTCCACAAACTTTTTTTTATTATAACTTTCTAGAAAGTACCCTCTATTATCTCCAAATACAGTAGGTTCTATAATAACAAGTCCTTCTATGGGGGTATTTACAAACTTCATTTAGTTAATTAAATTAAGAAGATACTGACCATATCCATTCTTTTTCAAAGGCTCAGCTAATTTCCTAACTTGCTCAGCATTGATATACTTCATTCTATAAGCGATTTCTTCTAAGCAAGCCACTTTTAAACCTTGCCTTTTTTCAATAGTTTCAATAAACTGACCAGCTTGCATTAAAGAATCATGTGTGCCCGTATCTAACCAGGCAAACCCTCTTCCTAACAATTCAACCTTTAAGGTTTTTTGTTGTAAGTAGGTTTGATTAACTGAGGTAATTTCCAATTCTCCTCTTTCTGAAGGTTGGATATTTTTGGCAATTTGAACCACGTCATTGGTATAAAAATACAAACCAACTACTGCAAAATTTGATTTTGGATTAGTTGGTTTCTCTTCTATGGAAATTACGTTTCCTTTTGTATCAAATTCTGCTACTCCATAACACTCAGGATCATTCACATAGTATCCAAATACAGTAGATTTCCTCTCTGCTACATTTTTTCTAGCATTTTGCAACATCCCCGAAAAACCGACTCCATAAAAAATATTATCACCTAGTACCAAACACACATCATCTGTTCCAATGAATTCTTCTCCGATAATAAAAGCCTGGGCTAAACCATCTGGACTAGGTTGTGCTGCATAACTTAATTGTAATCCTATTTCTTGTCCATCACCCAATAACTTTTCAAAATTAGAAAGATCTTCAGGTGTAGAAATAATTAAAATTTCTTGAATACCCGCCAGCATTAAGACAGATAAGGGATAGTAAATCATCGGCTTATCATACACCGGTAATAACTGCTTTGACACCCCTTTTGTAATTGGATACAAACGTGTGCCACTACCTCCAGCTAATATGATTCCTTTCATAATTCAAAGTTAATCATTCTTTTTAAAAACATCTAGTTTTAAAAAATGAAGTTGGGGTATCTTAAAAAAGAAAAAAGACAACTGTAACGATTACATTTCAGTATGTAAAGAATTCTTTGGATTTCGGTGAGGCTATGATACAGCGAAAAATCAGGGTACTAGAAGAATAAATGCTAAACTTTTGCTACAATAATTGTTTTGAGACACTTTTCTATGCCAATTAAAATTGAGCTTTTTGGTT
>Ga0206129_10001724_pt1 | contig 28856 bp, 28 predicted proteins | sample Helgoland_Spring_8_FD_148616 | JGI IMG/M metagenome (GOLD analysis project Ga0206129, IMG submission 148616) | Pelagic subsurface seawater microbial communities from Kabeltonne, Helgoland, North Sea - Helgoland_Spring_Bloom_20160502_2 | ecosystem: Environmental > Aquatic > Marine > Epipelagic ...
GGTGGCAGCTATCATATAATCCCGGCCAGTTGATCGGTGGTATGGTACTGACAATTGACGATCCTTCATATACAGGCAACGATGGCTCAGCCTCTACGTCAGGTATGTGTATGGATGCTACAGGTAAGAATATCTACTTGGCCAGAAACTCTACTGGTGATGATAACGCAATGATTCAGAAGAGTCTCACTATTGCAGGAGACTTAAAGGCCACAACTGACGTAGCCACAGTAACAGAATTCACGGACCTAACAAGGTTCCCGACTAAAACTGTCAATGCTGGTAACTGCTGCATTACCGAAGATGGAAGAGAGTTCTTTATCTCTGATCTTACAGATAATAAAGTAAAGCAATGGAAGCTTAGAACAAACTTCCAAATCTCTGATATAGGTTCTGTTGATCCTTACAACTCATGGGATTACGCTGACTACTATAAAGAGTTTCAGATCATTGGTAACATCTTAGATATCTATGTTAATAGAGCTAAGGCAAGCCTACTGGTTCTAACAGATGATAATAAGATCACTAAATACACGTTCACAGATAGTGACATCAGCACTGCAGTATATGACTCAGAGCTTGATATTAGTACCTACGCTGCTGGAGCCAAGTGCTTCACACTGACGTTCAAGGAGTCATCTATTGTCTTACTACTTCCATCAGGTATCATATACGCAGCACTAGAAGCTGGTATCGACCTTACCACAGTTAAGTGGAAGCCTGACGTTGTACCTCTCCTAAGTAATGACCCTAGAGGAGTAGCAATATCAGGAGATGGTAAGAAGCTATTCGTAGCTGACAATCAAACAGAAAATCCTACCTTGAGAGTATCTCAGTGGGAAATTGTATAAGGAGAACATCATGGGATGGTTCGCATTTCTATCTCCTATCTTCGAACACGTAGCTAAAATTGGTTCATCTTATATGAAGCGAAAAGAGGTTATCGCAGAGGGTAGGATCGCATTGGAGCAAGCTAAAGCTACGGCAGAAGCTAAACTCCAGATTACTAAACTAACCGCTGACATCGAATGGGAAAAGCTGATGGCTGACGGATCGACCAGATCGTGGAAAGACGAGTTCTGGACTATCCTATTGGCTATCCCACTATTCCTAGCATTCATTCCGGGCGCTGTAGGGTGGATCGAAGATGGGTTCAACGTTCTGGCTATGATGCCACAGTGGTATGGTATTGCTATCGGTGCAGCTATCTCAGCAGCATTTGGTAAGAACATTATCCAATACTTTACAAACATGAAAAAATAAGGAGATTAATGATGCCAATTGCACCATTGCCAAAATTCGGGCTTGGAGGTCTGATCACAGATCAACCCAAAGAATCCCTCGACCTGACTTACTTTGATGATGGTCTTAACATGCGCTCAGACGATGGTGCGCTTACTGGCGTCTACAGCTTTGATGATGATGATCTACGCCTAAGGCTATTCCAACTAGCTATTGATGGCGTAGATTACCCATCTGACATTTCTACTATTAACCCTATCTACTTAACACAGTGGACTCAGGCAGGTATCGAATACCTTGATGTCCTTACAGTAGGACTAGATAATGGTGATGCTGGTAAGGTATATATCACTGGTGGAGATAACGATACTGCTATCGTAAATAGCTGTACAACCTTCTACCCATTTACTTATGACCCAATCTATGGGTTTAACTCATTCATCTTCAACGAAGTCGCTATCCTTAACACAGTCACAGCCCCACCAATGTACTCATTCGATAGAGAGAACTTCTGGCAGCTACCTAACTTCTTTGGAGAACCCACAGGCCTAGACTTGACAGAGGTAAACATACACAACGTCTACTCAGTCTCAGTAGTTACTGACCCAGACTGGACCTCTATTGGTGGACCTCTGAATGCAGTAGTCGGCTCCGTATTCACTTCAACAGTTGCAAGCGCTGATATTTCTGCACTTGGCTCAGTTAAGTTCATGGAGTTGTACACAGCTAAGAGGATGTGTGTTTACAACGGTCGTCTGATCGCTATGAACCTCTTCAATGATCTGGACACTGTTGATGAATCAGATGACATCAAATCACCTATTGAGGTAGCATGGTCTACGTCCGTAACTGACATTGGCTCTATTATCAACCTACAGTGGTATGCGTCCTTTACTAACACAGCTGGTAACAACTTCCTGACCCAAACTCCGGGAAAGGTAGTAGATGGTAAACAGCTAGGTGAATTCCTGATGATCTACAAGACTGACTCAGTCTACAGATTGCAAGATGCAGGTGATCCCCTCTTTCTTGTTGGCGAGACTGCCTTCCTTGATGATGGCATTCTATCTGCGGACTGCGCAATTGACATAGGTTCTAACCGACATTTCGTGGTAGGACAATACGGTCTATATATTCACTCTGGTGGTCCTGAGAAACAGGACATTGCAGAGGATAAGAACGTAACTGGACTATACAATGATTTGCCAATCTCTATCGCTGACCGCGCTCTGACCTTCTGCTTTCATGACTCTCTTCAATCAGAAGTATGGACATGTTACAGGCACAGGGAAGCATCAGCTGCTGATCCTAATAAGGGCTGTACACGTGCATTAGTCTATAACTATGTAGATGGCACTTTCTATAGACGAACTCTGCCAAATGTCACTAAGATTATTGAGACAGAGATTAACGGTGTAGTTGAGATTGTTGCAGCCTCAAGAGATGTTGTCGCTAACTCTATCACATTAGGTAGTCTATATATTCTATCTAAGGACACTCTAGTAACTGATGGTTGGATTCAATTCACCTCAAGAGACTTGGGCATGATTGAAGTAGTAAAAGAGATTGACGGAATGTGGCCTACTGCCCAAGGAGATTTCGAATGCAAGATTAAAGGTTCCCTTTCTTCCACAGCACCAGATATGTCTGTAATCACCCCAGCAAACTTTACTGCTGCCACAGATTACAAGATGGACTTCCGACAGCTTGGTCGTTTCCATACTTTCCGAGTAGAGATGAGTGGTACTATTAATCCTGTTATCTCAGGTATGAAAGTAGACATGAAGCCACTAGGAGAAAGATAATGGGAACCACAGTACCAATTCCTATGGGGATCAAGGATAGGGCGGCTTACGCTGCTCTACTAAAGATCGCCCGTACACTGGCAAGAACAACAATACTCTCAATCTCTGAGAATGGTTCAGTTGCTCTAGCTGACGATCTTACAATTACTAATACAGCAGTCTATGCTCTACAGGAGTCAGTAGAAGTCGTTACATCCCTCTCTTTTGAGGAATTTAATAAAGACTCAGTAATGTATCAATTTGGTGCAGAATTGAAAGGAGATATAGGATACACTGAAGGTGATCCAAATCTTCCTTCTGCTTATGTTAATACAACTGTAAAGGCTCCATCGTTTGGAGATAATGACACAAATGTAATTCTACAAATGGACCTCTATGTGAGAGCCATCGACTCAATCTCTGGTTCAACTATTGAATGGAAGATTAAGAAACTTGAATGAGGACAAAATGAAAACACTACCTATGATCCCACCAGCTGATATGGTGCATCTAATGCCATTGTTTGAGAAGTATGTAAATCAAGCGTTCCACTCAGGAAATGGTGAAACTTCATACGCATCTCTTATAGGTAAGGGATTAAAGGGAGAAGCTCATTTCTGGGCTTTGATGGAAGACGAAGTATGTCATGGAGTCTGTACTACTGAATTTGCAGTATATGATGGCTATACATGCCTACATCTAATCACATTAGGCACAGACAACAAATCAAATTGGCAAGATTGGCACCACTTACTAGAAGACTTCTCACGGCATCATGGATGTAGAGAGATTCAGTTCTGGGGTAGGAAAGGCTTTTCTAGGGCTATTGATGTTGTAACTGGTTCTAAACAAGAGAAATATAAAGAGATATACCGTGTATTCTCAATGGAGTTAAATTATGATTCTACTAAATAAAATGTTGTACGGTCATAGCCTGATTGAGTCTATGGGTATCGTATATAAAGGAGGCGGTTCTAGTGGTACATCTACTGGTACATCTTCCAGTAAACTAGAAGTTGACGCTGCATACCAACCAGACGTAGCTCAAGCTATGGGTTCCCTCCGTTCTCAATATGAGGATGGTTCACTTGGACAAGTTGCAGGAGCCTCTGATCTACAGACAGAAGCTTTCGGAGCAGCCACAGGTTCAACTAACACTGGTTTAGACGCCATAAGATCAGCGCAGACAGGTTATACAGACGCTATGAATGGTGTAGGTCAATTTGATGCTACTGCTATCGGTGATCTTGAACAAGCTGCTATCGCTCAAGGTCAGAAGGCCCAAGGAGTGCAAGCTGATGCCTTTGCCAATTCCGGTTCTATTGGTGGCTCCAGATCAGCTATTGCTGCTGGTGATCAGGAAGCACAGCTAACTGCTAACCTTGCTAAGATCAAGTATGACCAACTAAATAAACAAAGAGAGTCAGCCATGTGGGGAGCGTCAGGACTAGAGCAATCTGGTATGAACGAAGCCAGCACTCTGACTAACAACATCCAAAGTCTCTTCTCTCTTGGTGAAGCCCAAAGAGGCATTACTCAGGAAGAACTTGATGCAGAAGCGAAAGGTCTGGAATCTTATATCACTGGCATCACGTCAATGCAAGATTTGATCTCAACCAACACTACTACATCATCCTCAACATCCTCCCAAAAGAAGAGTGGTAAATAATCATGGCTTTCGAACAACTAAAACAAGCTCAAGCCCAACGTGGTCGAACACCTCTACAGGCACCATCTGCTTCTGCCCCTATGGCTCAAGCTCCAAATATTGGTCCATCAGCTGGAGAACAGATTGGTGGTATGGTCGCTAATAAAGTAGCTAATGAAGGTATTAAGTATGGGACTAAACTTCTAACTGGTACTGGTGGTCCTCTGGCTGGCTTAGCTGGTGCTGCTGCTCCCGCTGCTGCTGCTGCTCCACTAGCTGCTGCTGCTCCACTAGCTGCTGCCGCTCCTCTAGCCGCTGCTGCCGCTCCTGCTGCCGCTGGTGCCGCTGGTGCTGGTGCTGCTGGCTTAGCTGGCGCTGCTGCTCTTGGTCCTTTAGCTCCTATCGCACTTGGTGCTATGGCTGTAAGAAAACTTGTTGGAGGAAAGTAAATGGGTAGACCATCAGCAGAGATGATTGATGCGGTCAATGAACTAGCTGCTGCTAATAATTGGTCGCCTCAAGATATTATGACTGTCTTCTCGTATGAGACAGGTGGAACTATGGACCCATGGCAGAAAGGACCAACCACTAAGTGGGGTCAACACCGTGGACTTATCCAATGGGGAGAAGAACAAAGGAACAAATATGGCGTATCTCAAGACACACCTGTCAGAGATCAAGTTATGGCCGCTGGTCGTTACTTTAAAGATAGAGGTGTAAAGGAAGGGGATGGACTCCTACCAATGTATGCATCTGTTAACGCAGGTCACGCTTCTAAAATCCATGCATCTGATGAAGCTGCTGGAGGTGCGCCGGGAACTGTTCTTGATAAAGTAAGAGATCAAATGGGTGGTCACCAGAAGAATGCTGCTGGTTGGCTAGGTAAGGACTACGTTCCTTCTAAATCTGATAATCGATCCCAAGATGAATCTTCGGTTCCTACTATTGAAGCAAGTCCAGATTCAATGGGAGTTCCTGAAATGGCAGACAGTCTAACACCACCTCCTATTGATATGCTTGACGATCCCGTTGGTTGGGCTAAGCAGGAAGGTAAGGGCTTTGCTCAGACTATGGCTAAAAAAGGTATTCAATCTCTTCTTGGTGGAGGAGGTAACGATACGCCACTCCCACCACCTCCACCATTAATTGAAGCTGCTCCTATCCCACGTAGAGGCGCACCAAGAGGACCAGTTGTTCTGGTTCAACGTAAGGAGAAGAAGAAATGAGTATTTTTGATTGGGTGACTGACACCTTTGGAAGTGGAAAGATGGAGAGTTCTCCTTCTGTTATGGAAGAAGGGACTAAAGTGATTGATCCTAGAGAAGAAGAAGCAAGACGTATTATGCATCAAGAGAATCAGAAAGAGACATTCTCTAATGTAGTCGGATCGTTGGGTGACCTTTTCGGAGGTGGTCGGGATTATGAGCGTCCTAAGATGAGTCAATCTGCACAAGCTGGTTGGATGGATGATAAACTAGGCAGTGGTCCAGCTGAACTTTTGGCAAAGGAAGCGCAAGAATCTGATATTGTATCTGGTAATCCTAATATTATTGTTGATGGATACGCTGAACAAGGTCAACCGGGATACGCTGGTGGCATCAAAGACTTTGGTACACCACCTCCGGTAGTAGAAGATGAAATTCCTAACATAGATGATGGCACAGATGTACCTCATCCTGACGCTGGTTGGATGGAAGAAATGCTGACAGGACCGGGAAAAGGAGACGACTTTGTACCAACTCACCCAGATGCAGGACATATCGTAAAGACTCTAACTGAACCGGGAAAAGGTGATCCAGAGGAAACAGCTAATCCTCATCCTGAAAAGACTATGAGTGAACCTGTTATTGATACTGATCCTGACATCACACCGGAAGAAGCAGAAGAAATTGTTAAGACAGTTGATTCTGTACCTGATACTGATGTACCCGATGGCACATCTAAGGATGCTGCTAAGCAGGTTGCTGCCGAAGATCCAAAAGGATTCAAGAAAGCTATCTCTTGGTTTACTAAGACATTCGGTATTGAAGGTCAGGACTTGGCTCGTGCTGCTCTATTTTATGCAGGTTCTCGTATTGCTGGATATGACCACTCTGGTTCTATGTCCTTCGCATTTGAACAAAGCATGGGAGATATCAGACAGAGACAAGCCTACACAGAATCTATGATTCAAAGTGGTAAGTACACACCTGAGTCAATCGCTGAGTTTAAGAAGACTCGTGATATCTCTAAGCTCAAACAGCATGTTGATCCCGCTAAGATTAAACCTACTAAACGCGATCTTACTAAACCTTATGTATCAAAAGATGGTACAAAGTATTATGAGACAACTGATGGTGATGGTAATAAAGCCTTCACTAATGCTGGTGGTAAGCTTTATACAGGTGGGGAACAACTTAAAGAGCTTAAATCACCTGAAACACTTGGAGAGATCATCGATGAACAAGGACCAGTAATTACATCTGGTATGAATGATGTAATCAAAAGAACTGGTATCGATGCTACTAAAAAGGGTGTACCTATTAATACCAACTTCCAAATTTCTACTGACGAAGCTTCTAGGGCAACTATTCAGATCATTAACGATCAGATGGGTGGTATTGGTAGTTCCGAACAACTTAACTCAGGACTTTATACAAGAGTAGCAAATAATGCTATCAGGGCTGCTATCAATGATGCCCAAGTATCTGGTAAAGTAATCAAGGATATCACTCCTTATGTTCTAGCTGAGATTCAGTATTATGAAGATAAAGAGGAATGGCAGCGTGGTCTTCTTAATAAAGATGGTGAAAAACTTAAGATAGAAGAATGGCAGCATATCACTAATGATATTATCAAGCGTGACTCACCAGAGTTTAAAGCTTTGATGGCCAAGGGATATACTCAAGATTATATCATCGACCACGTAATGAAAGAGCAGTATAAGGAATACCTTAAAGCTACTCCAGAAGATAAGAGGAAGCCAAACGGCTTCTGGTTGTATATGCAAAACACAAATAAATAAGGATAATGACATGAAAAGTAATGCGGAAATTATGGCTAATATGCCTGATGCGCCAGTAAACAAAATAGGCGACACAGATTTCAGCTTTATTGACGGTGACACTGTTAGAGATAGCAGTGGTAACTCGATCCGTATTGCTGGAATTGATACTCCTGAAGTAGCCCACACAAGGGATGTTTATACAGAAGAAAGATTTAGAGGAACTGCTGCTGGTGCTGTGACTACTGAGGTAGTTGCAGACCTTGCTCGTAAGAAAGGCTTTACAGAAGTTGTGATATCTGATGAAAAGGGTGTTTATGGGCGTAACATTGGTGACCTACGTAACCCTGAAACAGGAGAACTCTACTCTCAGTGGGCTATTAAGAATGGCCTTGCACCACTCCGTAAAGGTGCTTCCGTTGGTCAAGAGACTTCTTTCTGGGAAGGTATTGCAGAAAGACAAAGTGGTACTCAGGACGGGGATGCTGCTCTGGGAAGAGCTAAGATTCAAGATGCTAACCTTGAGCAGATGGCACTCAGTGGGGATCAAGATCCGTTCAAACAGAATGCTATTAACGAGATGCAATACGCTCAAGATCCGGATAAGTATTCTGGTGTAGCCATCAGAAACCCAGACCGCACTATGATGAATGAAGCTAAAGACCAGTGGACTACATCTTTTGATACTGCTCTTATTGGCATGACAGATGCTTTCGGAGGCTTCCAACAGATTCTTGGACAAATGACTGATAGTCCTGATCTTGTACGTACAGGAGAAGAGCGTTCTGCTGCAGCCAGATACAGAATGAGACTTAACCCAACTACTACTCTTGACTTAGGAGAAGTAGAAGGTGTAGGTGACTTCGTTGACTACTTGGCTAACAACATGGCTATGTCTGTTCCGTATATGGCGACAACCATCGCCTCAGGCGCTACAGGGACCATGACAGGGGCAGCTATCGGTATGACTACTGGTGGTCCAATAGCAGCTGGTGCTGGCGCTCTAACAGGGCTTGCAGTAGGTCTGAGCGCCCCTATGGCACTCTACTCTGGGCAGGTCTACAATGAACAGGAAGTAAAGAGTGAAAAAGCTGCTCTTATTTCTGGTTTCACACAAGCTGTATTAGATAGGCTTGGTATTAAAGGTATCAAGACAGGCTTTAGTGTAGGCTCCACGCTTAAAGAGGCAGAAAAGGAACTTATTAAGCAAGGTATGTCGAAAGAGGCTGCTAAGAAGATTGTAGCTACCGAGTCCAGACAGGTCATTTCTAAGTATATGGATGATGCTGCTGTATTCGCTAAACGACAAGTCTCAGCACGAAACCTTTCTAGAGAAGTAATCGCTAGATTTAGTAAGGGCTTTGGACAAGAAGCTGTAACGGAAGCAATGCAAGAAGCTGTTGCTTACGCTGGTGCAAACCATGAGAAAGAGAATTGGGGTATTCTTGAAGAAGGTAAGTTCGCAGATGCAATGCTTGAAAGAATGGGCAAAGCTGCTATAGCGGGCGGTCTTCTCGGTGGTTCTATGGGTGCAGTAGGTGCTGGTGCTAACCGTCTAGGTTGGGCTGATCAAGCTTATAACCTCTCTGATGGCACTAAGAACATGACTAAAGCTGATGTATGGTCTGCAGAAGCAGAGAAGAATGGTGACTTGTCTCATGATGAGTTCCTTCAAACCATGCAACATGATGGTAAAACTGATCCTCGTACTGACGTTCCATACCGTGTAGCTAACTTTATGAAAGATCAGAAGGATAAGAGTGCTAAAGACAAGACAATTGAAGCTCTGTTTACTATGCCTCGTCTATGGCGTGGACAGATGAGAGCTAACTTCGATCAGGAAGTATTGGCTAAATCTCCTAATGCTCGTAGAATCTGGGGTATGCTAGGTGGTGCTTTGAATAGAGTACACGCTGGCCACACTTTCGAGGATGCTAAGCACTTCAATAACCAACGCTATATCCAAATGAGTGGTAACCTTGGCCGTAAGTCTCAAGGGTATAAAGGTATCATGAGAGATTCCAAAGCTGCTAAAGAGTATTCTAAAGACTTCTATCGTGTTGCTGCATTGAAGAATGCACATGATGAAGCTGAATACAATAAAGCTCAGAAGGATAAATCATATACTCGTAAAGAATGGGATTGGTCTGGTACTTCTCCTAACGATAAGAGTACATTCCAACAGACGTTTAGGGATGCAGAAGCTACTGCTGATGCTATGATCCAGAGACAGAACCGTTCATGGATGTCTGGACTTGTTGGTGTTAAGCCTAAGTTTAAGAAGATCAATAACTATCTTTTGCGTTATAAAGCTATTGATAAGAAAGTATTGCAGGGTAAGAGAGAAGAGTTCCAAACACTTCTTAATGCTGAATATGGTATGCCTACAAAGGATGCCAACGATCTTATTAATCGTATTCTTGAACCACAAAGTGAAACAGGGGTAGATGACACAGTCTTCTCAATGCTAACTAATGGCTTTCACCCTTCTAACTCTAAGAAGCGTACAATCGGTATGTCTGAGAATGCTAAACTATCTGAGTTCTTTAGCCAAGACGTGGCTCATAACTTTGGTGAGGCATTCCGTTCTGCTGCTCGTTTCGAGGCTTACCACGACTATGTTGGTAAGGATAAGTGGAAGATTAACCAATTGATGCAGGGAATGATTGAGGATGGTATTGATAGTAAAGAGGTAGACAAGCTTGCTTGGAACCTTGAACGATACTTCCAATCTGAATCAGGTAACTACAAGCGTCCTCCAAAAGGAACTCTTGGTGACCGTCTGTTGACAGTACAGAAGAACCTATTGTCTTACTCTGTTCTGACCGCACTCCCACTATCAGCTTTCTCTTCTATTGTTGAATTGGCTCTCACTATGAAAGCTATGAACAATGAACAGATGTATGGTAAGAATGGACTCATGAATATGGGTTCTGAACTTGGGCGTATGATGGCCAGAGGCTTTAGACGTGTAGGTGTTGAGACATGGTCCGGTAATATGCTACTTGATAAGAGTGCAGTCGGAGAGTTGATCAACGTACTAGGCTACAATGAACAGGAGACAGGTGCTGCTACCACAACTGGTGCAACCGAAGTATCAGAGTTCAGGAGAGTCTGGATGGATAACTTCTTCAAGTATAACGGTCTGCAGGGACTTACTAATGCTACAAGAGCAATCCGTGCAAGCATGGCTAATGACTTCATGTTGAACCACATGGAGACTATCATGAAAGCTGAAGGTGTTGATACTAATGCTGTAAGACAAGCAAAGCAACAACTTCGTGATCTGGGATTAGATGTCCCACGTCTGGCTAGATTGATTGAGAAAGATGAAAGAGCTATGCAACAGTTTGGTTTGGATAATAAGGTTAATGGACCGCTCAGACTAGACGCAGAAGAGCAAGCCTTTATGAAAGATCAGATGATGCTTGCAACCTACAACTTTGTAAATGATGCAGTTGCACTTCCCGGTGCAGCTAACAGACCACTTCTCTATCAAGATCCAAGACTAGCCCTGTTGACACAGTTCAACGGTTACATTGCAACATTCCAAGCTACGATTCTCCCAAAGATGTGGGGAGATTATATCAAGCGTGGATCGCCTATGATGAAGTTTAATACCTTTGCTCTGATGGCGACAATGGTTATCCTTGGTGGTGCTTCACAGTACCTCAAAGATTGGCTAAAGTATGGTGAAGGTGAGAATCCTTATCTGGATAAATCACAACTTGTTAGACGAGCAGTAAACTCTTCTGGTATTCTTGGTACGAGTGAGAGAGGACTAAATCTTCTCTTTCCTTTGTATGGAAGATCAGAAAATCAAGGCCTCCCATCAATGCTATTCGACACTGTAACAGGTGAAGCTCCTGCCCTAAGTCCAGTACTTCGGATGAAGCAAGCAGCATCGGATGTGTATAATGAGGAGTATGACAAAGCAAAGTACAATGCTTTCCGAGCAGCGCCCTTTGTAGGACCAGCCACAAACCTAGCTAAATGGATTAGCGGTACTGGCGATAATTGAAACACGAATGAACTCTGAGGAGACACGTAGATGAGTAAGTTTAACAGCGGTGCGGTTAAGACAGCACAAGCAGGAACACAAACAGTTTCTGATTCGATCAAAAGATCATTGGAATCTATTCCTGATATTGTGGAGAAAGAACTAGAAGTAACAGCACCTGCTGATGAACAGGTACAAGCTCCTATGTCTTATGAAGATGAGGGAGCGTATGACCAGAACCTTGGTTATAGTCCAGAGGGTAACGTACTCCCTCTTGGACAACGTGCCAATATGGCTGCGAAAGGTGAACTGAATCCACGGATCAGCACCGCCGCACCTGAGGGCTATGACCCAAGAGCAGTAGAAAGATCTGCTGCACCTGATCTTGATCCTAATGATCTACAGGACTTTCCAAAACAATTCCCTACTCACAGATCTGCACCTAATAAACAACCATTGGTTAATATGAGTGACAGAGCCAAGAATATGGCAGAGGGAATGGTTAACCACACCATCGGTGGTAACTGGCACTTCAATAAAGCAGAACGTGCTATGATTGATCCTGCCAACCTATCGGATACTCCTACACCAGAGCAGATAGCTGATAGAGAAAGTGGCTTCTCCCAGAAGAGAGAACGTTCTAACTCTCTTGGTGAAGTTATGACTAACAAAGTTCCCAACGCTGTGTCGTTTGACTCAGTGGGTAACTATGCTATCAACCCTGAGTTTGCTAGACTCATGTCTGTCACAACAGAAGACCACATTCCTAATATGTTCCTTGGAACTCCTGCTGAGATGTTTGAGGAAGACTTCGAGACTTCTAAAGCTGGTGATCTGAAGCCTAAGACTATTAACCCTGTTGAGAGCGCTGGGCAGTTGGGTAGACAGATTATGTACTGGCATGATAAGACACAGGAGGCCAACGGAGGTCAAAAGCCACCAGCCTTGTCTGATCAAGAGTATAAGGAACTTGGTGCATTTGCTATTCAAGCTTACCAACGTGGTAATCCTAATCTTGTTGCTATTGCGAAAGATAACCAGAAAGAAGATGGAGATGGAATCGGTACTCGATATATTCTTACTTCTGATGGGGAAGCTGAGTTCGCTCGTTCTGATCCTTATCGTAAAGATATCTTTGGAGCCAAGATTCCTCCCCTACACTCTCGTCCTGTTGATGGATTGCTGCCAGAGAATCTCTCTGGACTCAGACCACAATTTAAGAACAAGAGAGCGCTGGGCAAGTTGAAGATGGTTGAAGAGTCTTTAAAGAATCAGTCTCAGGTCAACTACGTTGTCGACGTCCGTAGATCACGTATTGCTATGGCTATGATCATTCCTACTATGTTCCGTAATCCCGGTGCAGAAGGTGATATCTTTGGTAACGTCTTTGGTGTTGGTGAAGTTGCATTGAAGCAAGCATTCATCAAAGAGACTAAGCTAAACAACAGGAGTCCTGAGGATGCAAAAGGAACAGCATACAACATCGTAAAGGGAAACAAGCTTAACCTGTTAAAAGAGATGTCTACAATCATCCAGAACTTGTATAAGCCTAACTACCTTACATACGCTATCCAACAGAAGACATCACGCGCACACGCAATGCAGTCTGACTTTAACCCTACTCGAAATAAGGTGGTCAGATTCGCTACTCGTGGGCAGACACCAACAAAAGTAATTGCAGGATCACAACAGCAAGCTAACATGAAAGCTATCTTTGCTCTTAATCTTATGTCTGAAAAGCTGCAAGGAAAGGGTATGAATGACCTCTTGATGCCAAAGCAGAGGGCAGCAGAAGTAGATCGTATGATGGATGTGTGGTATAAGATGGGGACGGAAGTTAAGCAGCTTATCGACAACTCAATACCAGAAGAAACGTTCAACAGGATGTCAGAAGCTTTGAACCAAGGCATGCAACTCTCTGATCCTAATTTTCCTAAAGCTCCATTGAAGAACTTTGGGGAAGGTCTTTCTAAGAATCTCCAAATTCTGTTGAAGGATAAAGGAGAAGATGCTCCAATGATGTTTGAGACATTGATGGAAGTAGTTGACTACATGGACAACATGAAAGCGGGAAGACCACATTACTCCTCTCTTAATGCTTATGTTGATGGTAAGACAAACGGTATCGCTTTGGCTGCTATGATTCTCGGTAATGAGAAGCTGGCATTCCGAACTGGTGTTCTGCGTCCAGATGATGCCGTCTACTCTATGCAGGATGAAGAAGGGAACTCTCTCGACGTCCGTGGGGCTATGGCTCGGTTCATCTCAAACGAGATCAACGACAGAGCTGCATCTCAGTTAGAGGGTATGCCAGATATGGCAGATGATCAGCTTCATCTTATCAGTAGAGAGATGGAACTGGCTATGGGTAACTATAAGGAACTCAATAAATCTATCTCAATGATCTTTCCTTATGGTAAAGAACTGCAAGGTATGATTAATGAAGTTAGTGAACACTTCACAAACTTGATGGGTTCAGATCCTGAGTTCAACTCAATGGTTGAATGGCTGGAAGCCTCTGGTTATTCTATGGAAGATCAGATGAAGCAAGTACACAAGAATGTTATCTCTTCTCTTTTCGACGTATTCGGAGAGGAAACATTTGAAGGTCGTGCTGTTCAAAGAGCGTCATCGTATCTTATGGCCGCAATGGACGGTGAGCTAGTGTATGTTGGCCCATCTGAAACTAATGTATCCTTGGCTGGTAAGAAACTTGATACTTCTAAGGTGCAGAAAGGTGTTGTATCTGCTCACGTACGTACTGAGGACGGTAAGAGAGATGAGTCTAAGCTTAACGTGCAGTCCTCTCCTTCTTATGCCAGTTCTGCTGGTGCTAAGAATGATCAGATCGGTGCTGACGGACGTGCTTTGTCTGTTGTTGTACCTATCCACGCGGCTGATGCTGCTGTTGTCCACAGGTCTTTCTCTGGTAAATCTATGGAAAGAATTAAGGGAACGTATGCTAATCCAGATGATGCTTTCTTTACACAGATTTATGACGCTTTCAAAGTTGATGTTTCTAATTATCAAGTAGTCCTTGAGGAAATTAACCAAAACTTTGTTGACGTTTCTATGGAAAATAAGGATTACTTTGAGCTTGGTTATGAAGCAGTAACTAAAGCGCGGGCAGAGTTCCATAAGAAGTTGGAGACAATTCCTAAAGGAACTCAACTGAGTGTCTTGCCGGGATCACGTCTTGACTTTATGGGTCATCTACTTTCATCGGAAGTAGTTATGATTGCTGGTGCAGCTTCTAATAAAAACAGAGGCCTCCAAGCTTTTGTCAAGGGCATTACTCCCATGAGAGCTGGTCAGAGTATGGAAGCGTTCGACCAACTTGTTGGCAACCGTACAAGAGAACTCGCACAGATTCTTAATAAACTTCCCAATGTTGATGTGGGTGTACCCAACTCTTCAACGCGATTTGGTAAAGTTCATGAGGCGATCTCTAGGGAGACTGCGCAAGAGTTTTTGGAAATCCTTTTCCGATTCTCAGATTATTCTAAAAAGACAACAGCGTTCACCCAAAAAATTAAGGGAAAACGTAGAAATCTTTTGAGTAAGATAAGTGAACAACAGAAGAGAACAGGGCATGGTGTGTATCAATTCTATGCACACTAATTTTCGTAGCCGCCATGTCGGTTATTATAAGAGTGTTCAACATAAAAAAAAGGTAGTTACCTACAATCCAACTAAGGATCATGGGTAACTACGCGTATGTGCTGCAGGTCATAAACAAGTAATATGCGCTGTAGATCATAAACACAATATATACGTTAGATCGTATATGGAGTGTCATTAAGAAAAAAAAAGAGTGTAGACAGATTCCCATTAGGGTTTCCATCTACACTCTTATTTTTTTTAACGTCGCCAATCATTAGAAGTGTCATCTCTGACTTCTCTAATCTCTTGCTCAAGTTTATCTACTTGTCTTTCTAATTCTATTAAACGAGTAGTTAGCTCTTGTAGGTATGCATCGTCTTTATTATCTAAAGTCCATTTAGCCATTTGCTTTTTATCTCTCCATAGTTTCAATTCTTCCTCACGTTCACGTTGTCTACGTGCATTCTGAATTTGACCAGCTTCAATTTCTTGTTGGTCCTGATACGCATTGATACTCTCTTCAGATTGCCCACCGTATCCATCACCCCAACCACGTCCGTAATTAGCCATTTGCTGCTTCCTTTTCTCTTTTCTTAACTCTCCAATGAGCCATATACTCTACATCACCAGCCATGATAGAACCATAAGGATCAACATAGTCAACGATATTTGCCAGACCATAGAATTGAATAGCTTCCGTCACTCTGGCTGCACTCTTATAAGCATTGGGGAACTCTGACTCATCAGGGTATCCACTCCAGAAGCGGTAGTCTATCTTTGGTGGAGTCTTATCAGCATCGGACTTGCTGTAAGCTGTACGAGACATATCCCGTCCTGCTCCATGTGGTGCGAACCCTAACGCTTCTTTGTTGTTAGAGTGTGATGTGATTAGGATAGGCTCTTCCATATTCATAGGGATCAGAGTGTGACCTGAGTCGTCATCTGAGTGTCCTTTATAAGAAGGTGTTGCACCCTTGGCATGATGAAACTCATCTCCTTCTTTGAAGATAAAGTTATGAGGGTTCCAGAATTGGTCAGTGATAGTTACACCACAGTGTGTGGCAATAGCATTATGCAGATCAAAGTGGTTACGCTTAGTCCATTCTCTGACTACACATAGTGCTTCCCAATATTCTTTACCTTCTGCGCTATCGAAATCCAACCAAGCATGCTCTTTGTCAATTCCTCTGGCTCGTCGTGCAAGTAGCTTCTCCGCAACTCGCTTCCCATTATTGTAAACCGATGCTCCGAACCCTCTTGATCCATGATGTGATACAATACAGACTCGCCCATTGGACCGTCTACGTCCCACGTAATAGAAATGATTTCCATCCCCTTGGCTTCCAAAGTCTCTTTGAGCCTTGCTTCCAAGATGTTGTAGGAATTGGTTTGAGTCGAAGTCTTCAATGAAACTGTCCTCAAGACTAATTCGTCTGCTTTCAACTTCCATAGGTCGGCTACCGAAGTGTGTGAACTCTTGGATAACATCTAGTAAGTCCTTCTGTGGGATATCTTGACTAAGCTCTGTAAGCGCCATAGAGCAGCATACATCAGCGCTGTGGTAGGATGGGTGCAGGGCGTTCTTAGTTGTGACCACAGCCCCCACTGGAATCGTTCCTGCAGGGCATGCATCTGGCATGATGGCTGTTCTGATTACAGTAGGTACAACTCTGATGGCATCCATAGCTGCAAGTACACCTTCTTTATTCGTTAACTCAATATCATTACTGACATTCAGAAAGTCATTCATTGGTGCTTTATTACTCATAGGTAGGATAAGAGGCTCTTCACGCTTTAAGAGTGCAGTCTGAATCTCTTGTCGACTCATTCCTTTGACTGCCATTGAGTTTGCTACCTCAATACACTCCTTTACGAATGGACCTTGTCTAATACCCATCTGGATAATATCTTTTCCATCATATTCCAACTGTGATCATTTTCTTAGTCATTACAGCATCCCTTTCGAGGCCAACCGTTCTTTGATATAACGCTTAGACTGCGCTCTGTTTGTATCTGCTTTGGAACGAGCTTCACTCTCTGATGCTCCTGCGTCCATATAAGTATTCAAGTTATCTGCATGAACTTTATCCAAGATCAGATCATTGATATAAGGAGTGTAAGCTACTGTAGGATCAAGTCCTAGTTCTTCTACGTATTCCATGTCATCTACTTTACCGCCCATTAGAGCAGCCATATTATAACTTTTATTTTCCATATTATTCTCCTAACAACTTTGGTCGCATGGTCTACTATTGCATGTCTCACAATCTTGTGGTGAGTAACTGCAGCATTCATATGCATCACCATCTATAGTATATCCATCGCAATCAGGACATACTCCATCAATTTCTTCGTATTTATAACCACTTGGTTCACAACACATATTCTATTCCTTTATGCAAAGAAGTAATCAGATTCTCTGACTTCCTCAATTTTCAATTTACCGATCATCGGCTGTTCTACATTCAAACCTTCCTTAGAAGATAAGAGAGTGTCTTCGATGTAATCATAGAAGTTCTCCTTATCATACATCTGGATAAAGGCTTCTTTAGTAATATGCTTCAACAGTTTAATGTATGGAGCATGAGTGGCAAAGGCATCATGTACAGCAGCAAAGTCATATTCCCAATTGTCGATGACAATAGACATGTGTGAGCTATCCATAGAGTGAGTGAAGTTTGGGGATATACCAGAAGCGTATCCTCTTGCATCAGGGAAGTCAGTCTCTTCGACACCCCTGTGTTCAATTCGGCCAACGCCTCTAATAGTACCTTTGCACCGTAGTTGACGTGTAGTAAAACACTTATATACTACAATGAAACCTGATGGAGTAGTCCACGATATGATCCTATTTCCATTACCTTCAACTAGCTTAGAAGTATAAGTACTGAGTTCAACAGATAAAGTATTCAATCTCTGAATCTCATCATCTGTCTTTTCTTTCTTATAATTAAGAGTCTTATGTTCTTTCTTCAAAGCCTGATGCTTCTGATGTGCTAGCTTACCTTCTCCGTCAAACCATTGGTACTTACCAAGTTCGAACTGTGCAAGCTTCTGCAGATAGCTCATAGTTGATAATGGGCCGGGACATACATCATTAATAGCTTGGATCAGATTATGAGAGAGATTATTACAATCCTCTACTGTTATCCCATACTTAGTTGTAAAGTCCTCTTGGTGGCAGTCAGCATACATATTGATTCCCATCGTCTTCTCACCTGCTGAGTACGCTCTTGTCATACTCCCACGCTTAGAGATACCTTTCCGGATATGCTTCATTGGCATACACTTCTCAGCGAACCAATCAGGCATGAGTTCAATCAGGGACTTAGCAGTCTGCACATAGAAGTCTCTCTGAATGATACTTGGGATGAGTCCTACCAGAGAACCTGTCTTATCATCCTTTGACATCGCTCCTAGGTGTTGCCATCCGTTATTTGACCCATCTATCTGGATAGGTAAATGGGTGATGTACTCTCCTTCTGCGGCCAAAAGGTGTTTCCATTCTATACAGCATGAGAGGAATGCAACAGGCTTTTCAGCTTCTGATCTGATCTCTTTTGCATTCGCCCATTCTACGATTTTGTCAATGTTGTTATATGTCCATCTTGCTCTGTCTTCAAGAGAAAGCTTGTCCACTGCGATTGAGTCAAGTCCTTCCTCTCGTAAGTAGCTGACATAATCGGCTCCAACGAAATAGGTTGGGATGTTATCAATATCAAAGGACTCATTGTATGACGAGGCTGTATGGATTGCAAGTGCCTCTTCTCCATCTGCGTCCATTGGGACACCGTCAGCGAAGAGCATGATACCTCTTGCCACATCTGTTCCTTGGAAGTTAAAGAAGGATTCGTTGTAGTAGAATCGTCCTCTGTAGTCGAGTTCAACTGTTTGATAAAACCTTTCTTCGTCAGATAACAGTGTAGCTTTTTGTATAACATATTCATGTGCTGTCTTCTTTGATTGTGATTTGAGTGCAATCAGCTTTAGGTTCCAGTTTATTGCTTCTTTCTCATAATTATCTTTCAGCTTCTCAAGATGTTTAGAAGTCTTCCCTTTTAGTTTGTTCGTTTCCATTCGCATCGCTGCGTATGCATTGTCCATCTTACCTTTGTTACCAAGCTTCGGAATTTGAATTTCAGAGTTTGGAACGAATAGTTCTCTATTTGCTTTGACAGCAGATAGTACTTCCAGATTAACTTTGAACGCAGTCTTCTGTAGTTTGTTGACTGCAGCCACGTGTTGAGATTGTTCGACAAGTTCCCATTCCTCTTTTGTTAGTGATGAACGCTTAATAGCTTCTCTCTTCATCGGTGGTGGAATAGAGAATAGAGTACCTCTAAGGTCTTTCTTCTCTTTTACCAAAGGCATATCAGCAATCTCTGACCACCTTGATTCTAACTGAACAATGTAAGGAGCCTTAATATCATGTTCAGAGAATGCTGGCTCTCTGTAGATAGAGATGTATCTAAGTGCTGACAGGGCTTCGAGCATAACATCACCAAGTCTTACTCGGTTAGTGAATGACTCATCTACTCTGCCCATCATACCAAAGATACGACCACCGATTGAGGTAGATACTTTGGTTAGTTTAGCTATACCAGCTACCTCGCTCCTTATAGTTGCTACGAGGATCTGCTGAATAGCTACGTTGATATAGTCTTCAAGAGAGTTATCTGACTTATCAAACTTTAGGAAGGTTGCTCCTGCGTTACCTCCTCCGTATAGGAGAGAGATAGAGTCAATCTTCTTCTGTAGATATTCTTCAATGTCTTTCATCTTTACCTCAATTACTTAGTACTTTTTGCAGCGATCTTTTCTACAATGTTCCACACAGATTGGTTTCTTATATGGTCTTCAATACTTCCATGAACTTCACTTCTGGGGATTCCCATATTATGATTACCGAATTCAATACTGTCAAATTTATAATCACTTAGGTCACTCAGGTTCGATATATTGTAAGCTTTAGATTCAGCTACTTTGATTCTATTATCTTTAGAACCAACATATACTTCAATAAATAGACTCATCTTATTCCCCTATACAGTTTTCCAAGGATCTCTTTCTTCACGCATTCTACGGCTGATTTCATCTAGTCGTTTTGTTTCTTCTAATGAGAAGAGTTCTTGATTAGAGTTATATGCTCGGTCAATCATTTCTTCTAGAAATTCTTCATCATTATTCATAGAACACTCTTCTCACCTTCTGTTAGCTCTGCACCCCAACCACTGAAACAGAAGTCAGCTTCTAGTCCTGTGATATCTTCGAATGCTTTTTCAATAGCGACTCTCATAGGAAAATCACAACCACCTGGGAGTGCTACAATAGTACCTTTCTTTAGCCCAATCTTACATTCCCAGATAGGACCATCTCTTTTAGTGGGTTTGTCTAATCTAACTACATCAAACCCTTCGTCTTCTAATAGTTTTTGAATATCATCAATCATGATCGTACCCTATATTCTTCAAATGTTTCAGATAGCATATAAGGGATACTATCATCATCATTAAATTTCTTCGCATACTCATCATAGTATTTTTGAGCAGCTTCTTCTGAGGAGAATACATTATGTACTCCATCCCAGTATGTTTCATAGGATTCTTTATCCCAATGACTCATAATCCATACTTTCATATCGGTATATTCCTCTTACAGTTGGTTAAACTTCTCAATCAAACTTCTGACTTCGATAGCTACAGAAGCATTACTTGTCTTTGTAGCATCCAGAATGTTATTCATAAGATTAGAATAATCATGAATCCTATTCTGCTGTCTTACTTTTTCTCTAACAACAGAATCTCGTAGTTTATTTAGTTCACATTGAATATCATCAAACATTGATCTACTTTCTTTTTTAAATCTGTGAGTTCTCTATTTGCAGTCGCCCATTTCATTCCCATACGTTTAGTTTGGCCTTTCCAATGGTCCCTCGATTTTGTCATAGCTTCCAGTTCTGTATCTTCACTCATCTTACAATCCAATCTTTTCAGCTTCTGTTTTATTTGATACATCCTTAAACATATCTTCTGCAGCCAGAGTAGAGTTACTGGCCACCTTCTTCAACCTCTTAGTCTTCCAATCATAGAATGCTTTACCAGCCATACCAGTGTTACCCGTCTTACGAGCTTTTTGCACCATGATTTCAATTGTGTTCTTCACAGTCTCATCTTCATGGACCATGTTACGGCTGAATGCAATGATGTCAAAGCAGATTTGTTTAATAGAACCTGAACCTTTAATATCATCAAGAGAGGGCATATGACCTTCTTCGAAGCTCTTACTACCGCTACCTGTTTTCCGTAGGTGAGAGATTACACCTAGCCATACAGGCCAGCCTTTGACAAGCTTCAATAGATCACTCATCATCTTGTCGATTGCTTCATTACCTGAGAGTCCTTCATTGCCTTCGGAGACAGCGATAGTGATGTGGTCTAGTACGATGTTGTTAACACCCATAGCACACAAAGCTCTCATCTTATCAATCAAGGATTCATCAGAGACAGATCCTTGGTGATCTAGAATAATTACTCGTTCATCGGCAAAGAGATACTCGAATGCGGCTCTCTCTTCTTCTGGTGTGACAGGATTTTCATCATCGTCAACACTCTTACCAATGTACATCTCAATCATTTTCTGTACTGATTCACCTACGTCTTCTTCAAGAGAAATAATACCAAGACGTTCTTCAGGAGTTGCAATCAGCTTCAGCATAATCTCTTTTGTAACTGTGGTCTTGCCTGATCCTGTACCAGATACGAAGAGGACGATCTCCCCTTTACGCATACCTTTGAGCTTTGTATTAAGCCCTGAGAGACAGTCAGGGTATTCAATGACCGCAACTTCCTTACGGTCTTTATATCGCTCCCATAGCGACTCTCCCATGACAAATCCTGCAGGAGCATATGGCACAGCATTCCAGATTTGGTTAATGACATACTGACCTTTCTCGCTTATCAAAGCGTCATTTGCATCTTTATATTTAGGGTCTTCAATGATAAAAGCTTTTCCCGGTCCGATAGCTTTTGCAATCTTCTGCATCAGTTCTTGGCCAGCACCTTTCTCATCCGTGTCACCCCATAGCATCACTTTCTCAAATGAGTTAACCCATTCAATATTCTTAACCACAGTCGCAACATCATTACTATTAAATACTGACACAACTGGGAACTGTCTGCCATTGTATTTATCCATGTACGCCCGTTGGATCGCGATGGCGTCATCCTCTCCCTCTGTAATGATAAGAGTCTTTCCTCCGGATGAAAAGAGGGATTGCCCAAATAACTCACACTTTGGATCACTGAGGATTCTTGTGTTCCCTTTGAGATAGAATTTCTTTCCCTCAACAGTATTTCCATCTGAGTCTTTACGCTTGTCATGTTTCTGTTTAAACGTTGCAAGCTTTCCATTTGCTGTCCAAGGATAATATCTTGATCCGTTTGTACCATCTTCTTTAATCTCAGTACGAACACCATAGAACTCCATGGCTGCTCTTGTCAATTCTCTTTCTTTTACTCCACGAATAGGGAGCTTCTTGATTGCTTCGAGAGTATTATAAATCTCATCGAAGTCTAGTACTTCATCTTCTGCCACTTTATTAGTGCCACCTTTGTAGAACCACGTTTGATTGCACATACCAAAGCATGTTGCATGATCTTCATACCATCCGAATGAATCCGAAGATCCACAGAATTCGCATTCGTGTCTTCCTCTGAGTAGACGTGTGTCATTCAGAGTCTTATTCTCAATTATATTACTCAATCTTCCTTTAACCACACTGATTCATCTTGAAATTTAATAACAACGATAGGCAGTTTACCTTCGCTGAGTTCTAATGTTGCATCGTAATACAACGTTTCACCTTCTGGAGTATGAAGCTCATCCATAATAGATGTGGCCCCAAGAGTTAGAAGAGGGTATCTACACTTTATAAATACCTCTTCCAGAAACTCATTAGGGACTCGCTCCACTCCCCGAACTAGGAGTTTTGTTTGCATCTTTGCAGTTGTCTCCATGCCAATGTGCTAAGTTAGCTACATCGCATTCATAATTACAATGAGGACATGTTCCTCTTGGCAAGTTGTATGCAGCTTTTCTAAGCTTCTCTCTTGTCTTCTCCGATACAATTGTAGGAGGGAGAAACTTGATAGCTCCAATAGCTTTGTTATAGTATTTCCGTGTACCGTCTGTCAGTACATCAGTCAACACGTTTTGGGAGTGTTGAAGATTAGTCTCAGTATATGTAAGCTCTGCTTGAGTCTTACACTCTGCTAAGATAATAAATTTAAACTTATCTTTACCAATCTTATCAATCTCTTCATTAAGCTCAGTAGACGATCCTGTATATTCACGCCATTTCATTTCGGTAAACTTCTTTCTATTTCTCTTATATCCTTTTAGAGGAGGAAGAGTAGTAACAGAGAAGTATTTCTTTTTACCGATGTAAGCTCTTGTAGTCAGAGTGTTGACTACTAGGTACACAAAGCCTTGCATAGTCGATGGGTCAAGATCTCTCTCAAACTCCCAATGACCATTGTTCTTACTTATTTTTCCATTCATTGGTTAGATGCTCCTTAAAAAGGAATTCATCTTCTAACCAACGGCGCATGTATATAAGGTTGCAGTTAGTGTGCAGCTTATGCTCCCAACCGTCCTTATACTCATCCTTATATAGGTCTACAAGCTTCTGCATCATTCCAGAGTGGTCTAAGCCCTCAAAGGCTTTCTTAGCCTTTACAGGCCCCATCCCTTTGATGCCAAAGATGTTATCTACAGTATCACCAGTAATAAGCTGGCAACAGAATCGTTCCCAACCTGCTTCCGGTGATGTGAATACCCATCTATCTTCTTCTTTAATAGGTTTCTTAGCTGACCCACCGTAGTTGTAGTGGTTGCCGGGGTATTGTAGAATGTCTTTGTCGATTGCAGCTATGACATATGCGTCACCACGCTTATCAGCTTCATAAGCCCATGATACTACCTGATCATCAGCTTCCCAACCATCACACTGCACAGCACCATTCTCAATGGCGTATGTCGCAAGATAGTTAAGTCTTTTTCTAAGAGCTTCCTCAAGTTTAGGTCGTTGCGCTTTATACGCGGGATCAAGCTTCTCACGGAAGTTATCTCGTCCTTTGACTGCCACATGAATCTCGTCGGCCCAAGTATGAACTTTGATATGTTCTAACTTAGTCGCCCAACGATCTCTCATCATCTTTTCTGTAGTCACGTCACCATATGCACACTTGTAAATAAGTGAGTCGGCGTCTACGAATGTTAAATTCATTTATCCTTTCTCTTGTTAGTGTACGTCTGCGTACGATGTTCCGATCATTGCATCACCGCCATCCATAATCTCAACTCCGAACCACTTTGGTCCTTCTTTGAAACCTTCTTTAATGATAGGTGCTGCTCGTTCCACATCTTCATCCGCAACTGAGTAAGCTGCTTCATCATGGTAGAAGATACGTGGCTTTGCATCAATACCTTCTTCTCTCATCTTATCCCATGACCACTTCATAGAAGCAGTACATGTAGCCTTTTCCAAGTCTTGAAGATAAGAATTAAGACAGTTCTTTGGATCATCTACAAATAGAATGTTACCAGTTTCACCAAAGATAAATCCGTTATTACGATGCCACTCTTTCTCCAGCCGTTCTCTGGCCATAGCAAACTCAGGGATTTCAAGTTCGTAGTTATCAATCATTTCTTGAGCTTCTTCTGTTGGGATACCAAACTCAAAGCCGAGGCCCATAGCAGTAGATCCGAATAGAATACGATAGATGAATACTTTGGCTTGTTGTCTCGTAGATCCAATTTTGTCTGCGTGATATTGGTGCGCATCGGGACCGAAGACCACTTTCTCTGTATACGCTTTGTTGTCACATACATGACAGAAACCTCTTAGTTGGTTACCTGCTGAGTCAGCTCCTACAATCTTACGGCCATCTTCTGCCATAAACAAAGATCTGATCTCTTTCCCATATGGTACTTTAACAGAAGGAAGATTTACAATCCCTTCATGTCGTACTCGGAATGTGGGAGTACCGATAGTCCACATGTTACCAGAGATGCGACCATCTCCACGTTTCTCAGACATCTTATTGAAGCCTTCGAAAGAAGATCGTCGGTGTTGTAGCATAGCATATTCTTTAACGCCTTTACCAACTTCACCAAGAGCCTCTAGTGCTGGTCCATCCAAGATAGGAGAGGTATTAACCCATCGACCAGTAGTATTCTTCTTCCTATTCCACTCATCAGGCTCCCAACCGAGACTTTCTTGGAGATACTCCTTCACATCTTTGGGGTTACCCAAGGTGATCGGCAGTTCTTCAAATCGTTGGAACTCTTCATTTGGTTGAATAGGAGGATTATCTAGCAAAGCATCTTCTGGCTTTACTTCGATACCCAGATGTTCAGATAGCATACGTGCAGTGTTAGAGTTGTACCATCCTGCTTTTGTATACTTGGGTGTCTTAGGTAGCTTATCCTTGTAGACCTTACGCTTACCGAGCTTTGGCTCAATCATACGTTCAATCTTACCCATTCTTTTATTAAGTTCTTCCAGATTGCGGTCTGCTCGTGGTCGATCATATGTCCAACCATCACGGTTGAAGATCATATTGAGGCGACCTACAAACATCTCACACTCAATACGTTTAGAGTATAGAGGATTACGTTTAATTAGGAATGATGCTTCATTGTAGAGTGTCTTATACACTTCATGATTTAGATTAACGTCTTGTACACAGTACTTCAACATTTCTCTATTATAATGTGACCAATCATGGTAGTCACCTTTAGGGTAATTCAGTTTCTCTCCCCAACCACCTAGGCCATGAGGGTGAGTACGTTTGTACCGATTAAGCATAGATAGAATCCATGTGTCGGTTACTTTAATGTCATCTGCTAGTTTCCATCCGTAGATCTTTTCCATTGCAGGAATGTCATATCCGAATAGGTTGTGACCAATATGATTAGTTACTTTATCCAGATATTCAATTCCGTAATCAAGATTAGGTAGTGATCTATCATGGTCAGAGAATTTAAGAATAGAGTTAGTATCAATATCTTTGGTTACAAGACACCAGATATTCTCAAGTCCTTGGAGTAGGTCATTACCTTCAATGTCCCATACGACTTCTAGTTTAGCTTTGCTCATCACTCATGAACCTCTTAATAAATTGGATTGGTTCTAGTGTCATGACTGTTAGATACACGACGAACACCGCTGGCACTACCAACGATATAAAGTTTGAAAAGCTCAAGGCTTATCCTTTCTTATTGTTTGCACATTTGGGACACTGATCACCTTCGTCATTGAAGATGGACAGTATCAACCTAGACATCATTGTCTTACATGTTGTGCATATATATGTTTCAAATTTCTCGATGGAATTTTCCATAGTTCTCCATATCATCAGATGTCTTTAGGAACTCTCTATACTTAGGTCTAGGATATTTCCTATTGATCTCATCATTAATGAATATGTATTTAGTGTTAAAGTATGACTCTACAATCTCTTCATACTGTGATCTATCAGCTTCTGATATCTGATCACACATCTTTAGAATGTTATGTCGCCTTTCTTCTTCCTCTTCTTCTGGTGTCTTACCCTGCTCTAGATAGATAGGTGCAACAGATTCATGGAGTGTCTTCAATTGTACTTCTTCTTCATCCCTCAGTTTATGAATGAAGGTGTTAGCATCTAGCAGTCTCTCAAATCGAGTTCTGCATACGATGTAGTCACCGTCTTCTGTCATAGCCTGAGTGTCAACGAAGTACCAACGGTATCTCTTACCGTTAGTAAACTTGATGACGTCTTTGTCGGTCCTAGTAATAAAGAATGGTCCACCTAATATCAATAGATGAACCACTTCTTTATGCGTTATGTCAGTTGGTTCCCCGCCCTTGGGGTTACTCACACTCACGTCGACCTGTGGCAGGATCATAGAAGCATGCACTCCCTCCGCCATATTCTAATTGCTCTTTGATATCTTCAGCAATCGTGTTTTCCAAGAAGCGATCAGAGAAAGCTTCATACCATCCTCGGACAGTTTCGTAAATAATATGTAGTACGTTCATTTATTTTCTCCGTAGTAAACGTGCGAACCATGATCCTCGGATTGAGGACTGCTCTTCTTTAACAGCATTAAGAATGCCATATCGCTTTCCTGCTGCTCTGAATGTAGTACAGCCAGATGCACCATTTCTCCAAGCTCTCATATAGATTTCTTTGAACTCTTCCCAAGTAGTCTCTTCTCCAACGTTGATAGTCTTAGAGCAAGCTGAGTCAACGTACTTAGAACACACTGTCAGCATGTCCACGTGTTGAATAGGAGTCAGGTCATTAGCGCATACACCTTTGACATTATAGAACTCATAAGCGAAGTCTTTGACGACCTCCTTGATTTCTCCATCGAACTCTTGAATTGTTCTTTCGTATTCGAGCAAGAATGGTGGTTCAAGGCCTGACGATACATTGTTCGCACATAGGCTGATGGTGCCTGTGGGTGCGATGGAAAGGAGATGCGAATTTCTGATACCATACTTTAGCATCCTTTGGATCATATCTTTTGGTAGTACGTCTTGAATGAACTCACTCTCTACCATACGAGGATCGAATAGTGGGAATGGTCCTTTCTCAATTGCAAGATCAATAGAAGCATTGTAGCATGCTAGTGCAATACGCTTCATCAACTTTGCTGTCAGCTTCTCTCCCTTCCGTGAACCATATTTGATTCCACAGATTTCAAGAGCATTAGCAAGTCCAGTAACACCAAGACCCATCCTACGTTTGTTCTTAGCTTCTGCTTCTTGTTCAGGATGAGGATAAGTAGTTCTGTCGATGACGTTATCCATTGCTCTGACAATCGCTGGGATTGCCTTACAGATAGCATCAATGTCAATGGCGTACCCTTGGCCTACATACTTGTTCGCAATGAACTGAGCCATGTTAATTGAGCCTAAGAGACATGCACCATGTGGTGGTAGTGGTTGTTCTCCACAAGGATTAGTCGCTGCGATAGTCTCACAGTACCATAGGTTATTCTTACGGTTGATCTTATCAAGAAAGAGTACTCCCGGTTCAGCCCAATCCCATGTAGCTCTCATAATCTGTTCATACAGAGAACGAGCGTCTACTGTCTTATATACACGACCTTCGAATACGAGATCGAATTGAGTTCCGTCTACAACAGCTTGCATGAACTTGTCGGTTACACCCACACTGATGTTGAACTTAGTCAGGTTGTGTTTATTACACTTCGCCTGAATGAATTCCTCAATGTCTGGATGGTCGACACGAAGTACTCCCATCTGCGCACCACGGCGGTGACCAGCTGAGCTAATAGTACCACAGAGGGCGTCGAAGATCTGCATGAACTCAAGTGGTCCTGTTGACTTCGAGTCCAAGCTCTTAATGGTAGTACCTCTTGGGCGTAGAGTAGAGAAGTCATAACCGATTCCTCCTCCTAGTTGCATTGTTAGTGCAGCCTCTTTCACTTTGTCCATAATACCAGCCAATGAGTCTGGAATAGTGTCGGATACAAAGCAGTTAAATGCTGTTACTACTCTTGGCGCTCCTGCTGCACTCT